>Ga0111539_10000833_pt1 | contig 40089 bp, 33 predicted proteins | sample RhiMethybrSRZTD1_FD_79667 | JGI IMG/M metagenome (GOLD analysis project Ga0111539, IMG submission 79667) | Populus rhizosphere microbial communities from Tennessee, USA - Rhizosphere MetaG P. TD hybrid SRZTD1 (version 2) (version 2) | ecosystem: Host-associated > Plants > Roots > Rhizosphere >...
CCGATGTACTTGCTCACCACGCCCGAGAGGTCGATGCGGTACAGATTGAGGCCCAGCTCGCGAGCGATCACGCCGGCGCAGGTGCTCTTGCCCACCCCGGACGGGCCCGTGAAGAGGGCCTTGACGTTCGTGGCGGCCGCGGCGCGCGCGCCGAAGCCCCACTCGCTGTATACGACGTGGCGATAGCGAATGGCGGCCACCATTTCCTTCAGGCGCGAGAGGGTGAAAGGCGACAGGACGAGGTCGTCCCAGGAATGCCGGCACTCCATTTTCACCGCGAGCCGCCCGAGCGCCTGGTCCGATCCCAGCCGGGCGGCGGCGGCGAGCATCGACGCATCGAGCGCGCCCTCGCGTGCCTCGAGCACGCTGAGATCCCGCGCGGTGGCGATCGCGTCGCGCATCTGTCCGGCGCTGAGCGCGAATCGGTCGGACAGAATGTGCACCTCCGGCGCTTGCAGCTCGACGCGGGCGTCGGCGAGCAGCTTCTGCCACAACGCAACGCGCCCGCGGTAGTCGTGCTCGCCGAAGCGGATCTCGACTGCTCGGCGGCCTCCGAGGGCGTGCGCCCAGGTCTCCTCGGGGCGTGCGCTGATCACGATCGGCACGCGCAGGTCGCGCAGCATGCCCGCGAGCTCCGTTGCCGCCGGATTCGGCCGGCCGTCGTCGCGGCTCAGCGCTTCCAGTCCTTCGATATGCAGGAGCGCCGGCTCCAGACGGAGCTGGAGCGCCAGCGATGCCGGCAATTCGCCGAGTGAATTCCCGCCATGCATCGCCACGGACAAGTCGAGCCGGCACACGGGCAGGCCGAGCTCGCCGGCAAGCGCTTCCACCGTCGCCGCACGGCCGGAGCCGGGCGGCCCGACGAACAGCAGGACTGCGCTCTGCCGTTCGCTTTGGGCGAGCAACGACAGGCGTTGCAGCGTGGCGACGCGTTCTCCTTGAAACGGCAACTGCGCCCACGAAAGGCCGGGTAGCCGTCGTCGGATGGCGGCGGCAAAGCGCGGGTCGACCGGTGCGACGCCGCGCAGATAGGCCGCGACCGCGGGACACAGAACGAAACCGGAATTCAGTAGTCCCGGCCGCGCCGCAGGAGGGTCGACGCGTTCGAGCAGGCTGTGCTCAAGCAGCGGCGCACCGGGCGCGAGCGCACGCAGCACTTCCGCCTGATCCTTCAGCACGCGCTGCGCCAGGTCGGCCGTCGGCCATTTGCGCGTTACGTCGTTGTTGAGGTAGGCGTAGAGCGTTTCGTACTTGAGATCGAACTCGGGAGCGGCCGCGAGCAGCAGCACGTCTTCGTCGAGCGGCGACAGACCGAAGGCTTCGGCGATACGCCGCCACGGTGCGCACGCGGAGCGCGCACCGGCCGCGGGGGCTGCCGCGGCGTGCTCGGCTGGCGGCGGCGGATCGCGCGTCTGCACCAGCAGGCGGTCGACCTGCTCGTCGCTCACGTAAAGTCCGCGAAACTCGTCGAGCGACAACTGGTAGCGCGCGCGCAGGCGCAGGATCTCGCGCTCGAGCAGCGCGTCGAGGCGCGAGAGCTGGCTCGAAAGGGGATGGCTCATTTCATTCCTGCGCGAACACCGCGATCGGCCGGGGTTCGCCGCGTATGGTGTAGCTGGTGCGCGTCATGCCCGTGAGATTGAGCACGAGGTAGAGCGGCGGCCGCGCCACGCGCGCGACGAGCCGCTCGAATTCTGCCTCCAGCGTCGCGACGGCATCCAGGAAGTTGCGGTGGAGATGCACAAAGCCTGATCTGGCGAAACCCGGCAGGCGTCGCGCGAACCGGCGAAGGGCGAGCTGCGCGATCGCGTACAGCGCGTCGTCCCAGGCTCGCGCGATTCGGACATGGGGTGGGAACGCGAGCCGTGCGCGCTCTTCCGCGGGCGAGCGCAGGTCGACGCGTTCCATCTTGGCTTCGGCCTTCGCGGCTCGCAGCAGCGAGCGCCGGCGCTCCGGGCCGACGCGCCGCAGCCATGCGCCCGCCGAGGCGAGCGTGAAATCGGGTCCGATGTGGAGCAGCGCCCGCAGAACCGCGTCGTGAAATGCGACTTGGGCGCTTCCCGCGCCCAGGCATTTCGCCGCGACGAGGAGCCGCATCGCGCTACCCGGCGCGGCGCCCGCCGGCGCGGGCCAGGACTCGAGCCAGTCCTCGAGGGGAAGTTCATCCAGCTGCGGCAGAAGGAAGAAAACGCCGCCGTACGGAGTCGACGCGGTCCAATCTGGGGCGGATACGTCCGTCTCTCGAGCGGTGAAAATCTTCTCGAGCATCTCGCGGTGCGCCGCGTGAGGCTCGGGCGGCGTGAGGACCCGCGCGGTGCTCAGCCCATCGATTGCCGAGCGCAGCGCCGGACCGCCGCACCCGGCGCATTGCGCACGGACGAACACTGCGAGGGCGCGTCCGAGCGGATCCGGAAACGCCGACGCGCAACGCGACCAGGCAGTCCGCACGCTCTCACCGAAGGAGCTCGCCTCGGCCCCGGCGGTCACCTCGGCGAACCGGTCGAGGACGACGCCGCGGTCGTGCGCCGACATCGCCGTGACCACGCGCGCGATCTCCGGGTCGGAGAGGCGCTGCATCGCGCTCAATCCGATCCGCGGGTCCTCGAGGAGCGCGGTGCGCAGGGCCGCGGACGTGCAGAGCGCGCTTAGGCCCTCGAACCTCCCGTAGTACCAGCGGCTCCACGCGTCGCCGGTGGCCGCATCGGCGAGGAAGCGGGCGAGGTGCGTCGCGGGCCCGGCAAAGCGGATCGCATTGATTCCGTCGCCGTCGCCGACGAGCACGCGCGCGAGCCCGCGTGCGATCCGGGCCGTGAATGCGCCCGAGAGCTGGTCGCTCTTCCAGTCCGCGCCGATCGCGAGGTCGATATCCAGGCGTCGCACCAGCCAGACGCTTTCGTCGTCGCCGTCGCACCAGCGTCCGAAGGCCGACCTCAGGACGGGCGGAAGGTGCTGCCGCAAGGCGGCGTCGCACGCGTCGCGGATGCGCAACGGGTCGGCGGTGTCCCGCGCGACGCGATACTCCGATCGGATGCGGCGAATCGTCAGATGACCCGACACGTCGGCGGCTCGCGGCTACTTTTTCGGGGACTTCCCCCGCGGGGGCACGTCCCCGTCCCGGGGCTCGGCGGCGCGTCTGCCGCGTTTCTTCAGCCTTGCGATCTCCTCCTCCAGCCGCTCGCATTTCGCGCTCAGCTCGCGCAGCGCCTCGACGGCGAGCGCTTCGAAGCCCACGGGGTTCAGCGTCTTCACGCCGGCGGGCGTGTCCCTGACCCAGTCCGGAAAGACGCGCTCGACTTCCTGCGCGACCATACCCATGTAGCGGCCAGGCGACGCCCCGTGCTTCTCCGGCTCACGCCATGCGAAACTCACGCCGCGCAGGCCCAGAATCCGCTCGAGCGCGCCTTCGATGGGGGCGATGTCCTTCTTCAGCCTCGCGTCGGAAACGTGCTCCCAGTGCGGGCCCGGCGAGTCCTTGAAGGCCCTGCCGGTGATCCAAAGGTTGCCGGGCGCCGGATCCGCCCAGTTGCCTGCGCCACCCACGTTGAGGGAGCCGCTCGCGAACACTCCGGGCGTGTGGACGCCGAATATCGGTTTGCTGAAGTCTCGGTTCTGGTTCAGCCGCAGCCAGGTCCCGTCGTTCCACACTAGAGTCGCTCCAGGGTGAAGCGAACGCGGGGCGGCGATGCCCGTCTGATCCAGCTCCAGATCGCCGCCGAGCGCCAGCGTTGCGGCCGGAAAAGGCGTTCCGATGCCGACGTTCCCTGCGGCGGTCGCGCGCATCACTTCCTTCTCGCCCGTCTCTCCCTGATTCACAAGGAGGAGGATGTCGCCGCCATCCTGGCTGCTCACGAAGGTGCTCGTGTTCCCGAGCATCACGCGCAGCTTGCCGTCGCGCTTGAGCGCGAGGTCCGCGCCGACGTTCGAGCTTCCGGCCGACTGCTGGTTGATCGCGAAGCCGCCGGGATTGTCCGGCGCGGTGCCGGACCACGGGAACGCCGCCGACACGCGCCCGATCTCCAGCCGCGTGCCGCCGTCGCCGCCGAGCGTGAGGAGCTGCGTTGGCGCCTCGGTGCCCACGCCGACGTTTCCGGTGCCGGCGACGACGGTCATCCGCGGCGTCGCGTTGCCGTTTGCGTCGAGAGCGCTGACGGCGAAGCGCGTTTCGACGCCCGCCGGCGCGCCGATCGCCGCCTCCAGCGTCGTCTTCTGCGGGTTCGCGGCGTCGACGCGTCGCAGCCACACGGAGACTCCTCCGTCGCCGCCTTTCGGGAGGCGGTAGTCGACCTTTCCGGCCACGATACGCGCGTCGCCGACGACGCGCAGGTTCCCTTCGACCCACACGAGGTCGTTATCGGGATGCTCGCCCGGCCCGGGCTTCACAACGGGCGGCTGGAAATTGAGCGTCGCGTCGTCCGGGTCGTTCGCGCGGTCGCGAAGGCGCAGCACGCCCCCCGCCGCCTGGATGGCCTCGGCGACGACGCCGATGTAACGGCGCCTCCTGCGCGTCGCGTTCAGGTCGTCGTCGGTGCGCGGGATGAGGCGCGCCGTCTGGTTCACCTCCTTCACCCAGCGCACGATTCCGGCGAAGATCCTCCAGCGCGGCCGGTCGCCGCTCTCCGGGAATTCCTGATACGAGACGGATTCGTCGTAGAGCGGCTTGCCGGCGGGGTTGAACGCCTGGACGGCGCTCTTCGCGTCGATCGCGCGAGCCGCGACAGTGACGCCGTGAAAGTCGACGGTCGACACCCGCAGCGCCTCGATCCGGTAGCCCTCGATCACGCGCTCGACCAGCTGACCGTCGCGGCACGCCGCGAACCCCTGCGCCGAGCTCTTCGTGGGAAGCTCGCGGTAGCTCAGCCAGATCGCGACGGGAATCCCTGCCGCGTCGGTGTCGTCCTGGAAATTCTCGAACAGAGTCAGGCCTACTTTCGCGGGAGCGAGCGCGACGATCGGCCGGCCGATCCCGTCCCAGGCGTATCCCGGCGTGAGGGTGATCTCGACGTCGCCGCCGGGATGCGGCCGCTCGATCAGCTCCAGCCCGAGCGCGATGCCCCACGTGTGCGCGCCGAGCGCGTGCCGCGCCTGGCCGACGCGGGCGTAGCTGACGGCGGCGGCGAGGTCCTCGGCGCCGAGATATTGCCCTTCGTAGTATTGCGGGCGTTCGTTCTGGTCCATGTTTGCTCCTCGCGCTCGTGGGCGCTCAGCCTCTGGAGAGCTTGTCGATCTGAGCCTGCTGCTCGGCGAGCTTCTTGCCCAGCTCCGCGACAGCCAGCTTCAGGCCGGAGACCTCGTCCGTGTTCGCCGCGGCGGCCCGGCGCGTTACGGCGGCGCTGGGGAGCATCGCCGCCAGCGACGGTGCGAGGACCTGGTGCGTGAGCAGGGCCTCTGCAGGGTGCTGGAGCTCGAGCGGAGACATCAGCGGCGCGCCCTTGAGATCAGTTGCACCCAGCGCGGCGAAGAGCCAGGTGGCGGCGTTCACGGGTACTTCGCGGTCCGCGAAGGCCCCGCCGAGGATGTCGCCGAAGGGATTCCCGGCGGCTGCGGCTTGCGGCGTCGCCGCCTCCGCGCTCGCCGCGGTAGCAGGGGTCGCCTGGGGCCGCAGGATGCTCACCGAGTTGCGGATCGTGTCCAACACCTCCTTCACCGGCGGGCAGCACATCCTTTCGACCAGGCCTCCCAGGGTCGTGCCGGATTTGCTTCCCGTCCACTGCTGAAACGCCGGCAGCCATGAGAGCCAGTAAAGGAGCGTGGGAAAGCCGAGCAGGAAGCGCCGGTTGGACAGATTGCACACCTGCCGCACGCGGCACGGGCTGCGATCGACCGTGAGCGTGGCGATGGGCACGCAGTCGGCCATGCTCGGGTCGGGGCAAGGCGGCAGCAGTGCGCCGCACAGGCATTTGCGCAGCACCCCCACGGCGATCCCGACGACCTCGATTGTCGTGGCCTGCCACTTCGCGATGAAGTCGGGATCGCCGGTCGCGGGCACCACCACGGCGGCCAGCTTCTGCGCGAGGTCGCACTCGTACAGGCCCTCGGTGACGAAGAAATCGCGCAGCGCGTCGATCAGGTCGATCAACCATTGCCTCAGGTCCTGGTGCGAGCCGGTCTGCGGCAGCGGCGCAAGGCGCTCCATGAGCGCCTGCACGCAGCACAGGAAGCGTTTCACCAGCGCGCCGAAATCGACCTCCCTCGTCCGGGGAGGCACCTTGTATACAGCGAAGGTGTAGCCCTCGCAGGTGAGCGTGGGCTCGCACTGCGCGGGAAGCCGCCTCGGGCTCACGGACTTCGTCGTGGCCTTGGCGGTGGTGCCCCCGCAGCCGCAGCCCGTCTGCGTGCTTCCTGTCGCGGTCTTGCAGCCGCACGAGCAGCTGGGATCGCCGCAGCCGCACGATGCGCCGCTCGCTCCGCGCAGCGCTGTGACGCCGTGCGAGGGCTTCTCGTCGTAGCAGATCGCGAGCACCCATTGCTCGCTGCCTTGAAGGCAATCGGTTCTTCCTGCTCCGGTCGGGTCGAGGCACTCGTCGGGAAGCCGCGGCCTGCAGCGGTTAATGAGGTCGCAGACGTTAACCGACTCCTCCTTGCAGACGACGATATCGTTGCCGCAAGGGCTGAGCGCGTATCCTGGCCTGACGACGACGTTGGAGCCTCCGCCAGGCTCGCACACGCTGCATACCACCTCGAGCCCGCAGGCGACGCCCCAACCGACGAGATAGCGGTTGTGGAGGCGGTTTTTCGCGACGATGTAGTGATCGAGGCGGTTCAGATCCTCGTCGGTCAGCAGCTGCCCGGCAAAGAAGCGCGGCCGGCAAAGGCACTCCAGGCTGCCGCACGCCGGGCACACTGGCCTCGGGTCGCACATCGGCTTGGGCCGGCAGTCGAGGGTCGCGCCACCCGGGGTTCTTGCGAACGCAGTAAAGAGATCGCTCGGCATATCAGTTCTCCACCGTGATGAGATCCTTGATCGCTTCCCACTCGCTTTCCGTGATCCTCAATCGGCTGCGAAGGTCTTCCAGATCGCGAAATCTCCGGCTGCGCCGCAAACTCATGATCCGTTCGGCGGTCGCCGGGCCGATGCCGGGAAGCGCTTCAAGCTCGTCGCGCGACGCGGTGTTGAGGTTTACCCGCCCTGTTGCTCCAGCTTCGTCGATCCAGAACCAACTCTCGAAAAGGCCGCCCTGTATACCGAACTTGCTGCCTGCCGGTCGATCGCCGGTATCGAACGTCGCGCGCGCGAATTCGGCGTCGACAGCTCTTCCGGTAGCGTCAAGCACGAAATCGCCGCGCAGGCGCACGAAGATCTCCCTCATCCGGGTCGCCAAGGCGAGCCCGTTCTTGGTGAAGACGAACCCCCAGGAGCGCGAAGCGTTACCCGCTACTTCCTGGAACATGTTCGGATCTTGCGTCGCGCTCACAGGAAGGACGTGTCCTATCAAGCTGCAGCGACAGACAAGCTCGGGAACGTCCGCGGCAGGATGGCGGATCAAGACTTCCAACACGCGATGCGCGTCGGGACGACGCAGCTCGGGGTCGGTGGCATCGACAATCGTCACTTCATTGCTAAACCCGAAGACGAGCGCCCTATCGTCCGTCTGGTGATGGTTGCCCGTGAACTGAACTCTCTTGAACGTATTCAGAGCGACGTGAGCGTTATGTTTCCAGCTCACCGACTCGATTTGCGTGAGCCCCTCCTCGAGTCCGGGGCCCGTCGGTCCCTGCGGTCCGGCCGGCCCCGGCGCTCCGGCCGGCCCCGGCGGTCCGACCGGCCCAGGATCGCCCTTCGGTCCCTGCGGTCCCTGCCCCCCGCCGCCCGTGCCCTGGGTCAGGATGCAGTCGATCACCTCTTTGATCAGCTGCGTCGAAGGCAGCAGCCGACGATCGCTGAGGTTGTCGATGACGACGGCGCCTTCGGGCGGCAGCGGATCCGGCAGCGCGTCGACGATCTGGTTGCCGATCTTGTAGTCCTTGATGGTCGCGAGGATGAGGCAGTCGGGCTGGTCGCAATGAGCGCAGCCCTCGAGGCTCGTCTCCCATAGTTCGCCGCATTGCGCCGGCGGCGCAGGGGGCGGGGTCGCGAGTGCGGGGTCGACCAGCACGTGCAGCTCGTAGGATTCCAGCACGCGGTTTGGCGCGCACTTGTTGTCGTCGCAGCCGCACTCATCGTAGAGAACCGGGATCGGCTCGGATTCGCACTCGCGGTACTTGATGCAGAGCTGCAGCGTGTGTGGGTTCGTGTCGTTCTTCTCCCGCAGCGCCTTGACCGCGGGATCGGCGAAGAGGTCGAGGCAGTCCTTTTCGCGCACGATGATGTCGTGGCCGCAGCAGTCGACCGCAGTGCCGGGCTCGACGCACACGAAGCGGTCGCGGCACGCGGGACTTAAGTGCGGCACGACCTTGAGCCCGCACACTACGCCCCAGCCGTGCAGTTGCTGGTTGTGGTGGCGGAGCTTCTCGATGACGTAGCGCTGCTCGTCGACGAAGTCCCGCGCGAGCATCAGCTTGCCGGTCCAGTAGGCGTTGCGCGTGAACGGACCGAAGTCGCACGCGGGGCAGGGCATCGCGGCGGGCTCGTGTAGTTCGTTGGGCATGGCGGTCTTCTCCCGTCAACTCAGCAATGTGGTGGTGCCGATGCGGCTTTCCTTTCCGACGGCGATACTCGGCCCGCCGGCTAGATGCGGCGCAGCGGTGAGAACCGATGCGGGCCCCAGCGGCGTCGCGCCGAGCGCGACGCCCTGGGGCAACGCGGCGACCACCGCGTCGAAGCCGAGCATGGACTGCACGCCGATCCGGAAACGCGGCTCGACGTAGTGGAGGGTGTAGCGGATGTGCGCCGGCGCTTCCGCGCGCAGCAGGTTGTCCAGCATCTTGCGCGCTTTGTCCGAGTCTCGGCAGCGCGCCGGCACGAACACCGAGAACTGGTTCGCATAGAAGAGAAACGGATCGCGCTCCGGATCGGGCGTCATGATGAGCTTCGTGCGGTCGGCCTGCGCGTTCACGTCGAGCTGCGAGCGGTTGACGATGCGCTTGCCCCACAGCACCGCTTGCTCCCCGAGCCGCGCGGTCCCCAGCCAAAGCCAGCGCCGCAAGCGGAAATGCTCCAGGATTAGAGGCGGAGCGCTCCACACTTTCGCTTGCGAAGGCGGCGCGCAATTGAGCGGCGCGGGCACGCACTTCGCCGGTTCGTGGGCATCGGGCCGGCAAGGAGTCAGCGTGTCGAAGCCGAGCAGGATCAGTAGCTGCTCGCGCAATCCCGAGAACGTGCCGCGGCGATCGAACAAGCTGCCCGCGCGCTTGAGGAAGCGTCGGCGCGTGCTCTCGTTCCACTGCCGGTCGAAGCTAACGCCGATCCACGAAGCGAGCCACGACAGGAAATCCGCTCCGGTCTCGGGGTCCGTGCGCGCGGGTGTGGACGCCGGATCGAACAGGCGCGCTTCGTTGTCGACCTGGCGCTCGATGCTTCGCAGCGGCGTGTCGAACAGGGCGAGGAAACGGTCCGTGAAATCTGCGCTCGCCGATTCCTCGCCGAATACCGCCGGCAGAAAGCGCCGCAGGCTGATGCGCGGAAACTCGAGCTCTACCGCGCACAGGCGTGGTGTAGCTGCGCCGCCGCTGGTGAACCCGAGCTCGAGCCACAGGTAGCGGCCCGGCGCGCTGCGCACCAGGCAGTCCCACAGACCGCGCTCGGTCTCCTGCGCGACCGCATTCGTCTGCCACTGCGCGAGCGTGTCGAGCTCTTCCGCCCGGTACAGCTCGTCGGCGCAGAAGCTGCGGACGGCGATGCCGGTGCCGGCGGGAATGTCGGCGTGCAGCACGGCGCGGTGCCATTGGCATTGCGCGGTCTTGCTGTCGAGCGGGCCGGCGCGGTAGACGCCCGAGGGTTCGAAGATCTTCGCGGGCGCCGCGGGCAATTTGTCGAGCGGCGCGCCGCTCGGGTCGAACAGGCCGCCCGGCGTCTTGGGCTCGCTCGCCCATTTCTTGCCGGTCACGCGGGCAGCGGGCGCCTCGCAGCAGGCACGCAAGTCGAGATTTCCCGCGGCATCCACGCCGAACGGCATCTCGGGAAACGCGCCGGCAAGGTCGGACAGTTTTTGCGGCAGCGGCAGCGCGCTGCCGTCGCGATCGAAGGCGGCGAGTGAGGGAACGCCGCCGGGCGCGACCAGGTAGATCCGGTCGCCGCAGTCGATGGCGATGTGTTTCGCGCCGGGCAGGCCCTGGAAATCACGTTCCCACGCGCCGCTCGGCGCGAACCGGTGCAGGCGGCCGAGCGCGTCGGCGACCCAGGCGCGTGCGAGAGAGTCGAAGGCGATCGCCGTGGGCTGCCACGGTAGCTTCTTCTGCGGCGGCTGGAGGTGAGCGCGCAGCGCGAATCCCTTGAGCGCGAACACGCCGACGCGATGGTTCTCGCGTTGCAGGCGCTTCTGCAGCGTGCCCGGGTCGTCGCACTCGCCCACGGCGGCCGGCCCTTCAATGCCGGTGTCGCAGACGAACAGGTTGCCGCCGCAGATCGCGATGCCGCCGGGATTGCGCAACTGGCGCGGCTCGCCGCCTTCGCCGCCCAGGCAGGGAACGTCGTCGAAGCGGCAGCAGCAGGGATCGAAGCGCTTGAGCTTGAGCGTCTTCGCGTCGAGCAGATAGAGGCTGCCGTCCGGACCCAGCGCCACGTTGCCCGGGGGCCGGATGCCGCCGAGCGAGCCCGAGGCCTCGTCGAGCGTGCGGGCCGCACTGGACAGCCGCGCGATCGCGAGGCTGCCGTCGCAGGGATCGACGTCGATGCGATCGAGCTTGCCGACGGGCGCTTCCGCGCGCCAGCCGACGCGTCCGTTCAGGAGCAGCGAATCCGGATCGTGCGGCGGCGCGATGAGGGCGATCGGGAGGCGCGCGTTCATGTTGCCTGCTCGAAGCTGTAGTTGACGCTGATCTCGTGCTCGCCCGAGTACAACAGTGCGTTCACGGCAATGGGAACGTCGGTGCATTCCCTTTGTTCTTCGCCATCGAGGACGATGATCAGGCTCGCGATGCGGTCGACGACGCGCCCCTTGATGCCGAAGACGCGCTGGTAGACGCGCGAGTAGTAGATCGGACCGCCAAAGGGCCAGCCCAGGCCATCTTCGCCGCCCCGCAGCGCATGGAAGTAGTCGACCAGCGCCTTTTCGATGTCGTCGTGCAACTTGGCGAGATCGGCGTTGTCGGCCGCGATGATCTGCACGCGGATGAGCACCTGCTGGTAGCGCGGCTTCAACACGAACAGCTCGGCGGTGAGCACGCGCCGCGCGTCGAGATAGGCGCAGACGGTGCGCAGCGTGCCGTCGCTGGGCATCGGCTGCGGCTCCTTGTCGTCCGCGTCAGGAACGACGATCACCGACACCGTCCCCGGCACCTTGACCTGGGGAAAGTCGGGATGGAAAAGCGGTAGCGCCTTGGCGCGCCGCACGTTGGCGGCCTGCTGGGCGAGAAACTCGTAGTCGTCCGCGGTGACGGCGCGGCAGCGGCTGCGCAGCGAGCTCGGCGCGCGCTTGATCGCCTCGTCGAGCGTCTCCTCGTCGCGCCCGCTATGCGCGGCGAGCAGGTTGGCCACCTCGTTGGGATCGATCCCGTCGATCGCCGCGACCAACGTGTTGATCGCCCCTGCCGCGACGTTGCCGCGCTTTCCGCCCCCGAACCGGTAGCTGACCGCCACCACGTTGGCGCCGGGGTTGCCGACGAAGGCAACCGGGATGTCGCCGTTCACGCCGTTGCCGGTCCGGATCTCGCCGCTCCCGCGGTCGAGCGTGTAGTGCTTGTCGGAGGGTTCGGACCCGAAGAAATCCTGGACCTCGGTCCAGCGCTCCGGTCTCTCGTCGCTCTGCTGGATCTCGAGGAGCAGCGTGTCCTTAAGGAGGGGCCGGTTCGCGAGCTGGAACGTCTGGCTGCGGCTACCGTCGCTGCCGCCCAGCAGCTCGCCCTGCACCGTCTCGGCCTGCTCGACCGCGACCGTGTTGGTGCGGATCGCGAGCAACTCGGGCGGGCGCTCGTACTGACTCTGCGTGACGCGCGCGCGTATCCAGTAGCGCAGCGGCTCGCCCGGGTCGGAGGGATCGAGCTTGGCCCGCGCCGCGAGAGGGATGCCGGCCAGCGGTAGCTTCAGGTAGACGTGCCCCGAGCGTGTGAACGCGAGCGTCTCGTCCTTGAGCAGCGCAAGGGGCACCCACGCGCCCGCGCTCAGGTATTCCCAGACCAGCTTCGCGGGGCCGAAGGCCCGCGTGTCCGGGACGCCGCAGGAAAGGTACTGTGGTCGGGCGTTGATTGCAGACGACTGGGGCCGGGGCTTCACCACGACGGCGATGTCCAGTGTTTCGGCGGGCAGGTCCGCGGGGGTCGAGCTCGGATCGATGAAGCCCAGCCCTAGCCAGGAATCGTCCGCGGCGCGAGCGCCGAAGGCTTGGAATCCCTGGGTTGCGTCGGCGTTCGCCTGGGTGGCCGGGACTGTTCCCGTGTCGGGGTCCGCGACGACCACCGCGTCGAGCTGCGCCCGCAGCGCCACCAGGCCGGTCTTGGTCTCGAAGACCAGCGTCGGACTGCCGTCGCCGGGGTCGGCCGAGACCTGCGTGTGCTCGGGCAGCCGGACGACACGCTCGGCGAAATTCTTCTGCACGCCGAAGCGAACCTCGGCGAGCGCGGGCTCGGCGGGCCGCAGCTCGATGCCGATCAGCTGGAGGAACTTGAGATAGCTGAGCGCCGGCACGCGGTTCATCCGGAAGATCAGCATCTCGGCCAGCCAGGCGAAGACCTGCGCCAGCGTCACGCCCGGGTCGTTGTCGTTGACGTCGGTCCACGCGGACGCTCCGGGCTGCCACTCTGGCGCGTAGCGCGCGATGCGCGTGCGGATCTCCGCGACGATGTCGTCGTAGCGCCTGTCGTCGAGGTTGGGGATGAGGTTCTCGAGCGGCACGTTCAGGCAGCCTCGGTGATGTAGAACGGGTAGACCAGGTTGCCGATCGCGTTGTTGGCGCGGATGCGGTAGCTGATCCGGATGAGCAGCAGGTTCTCTTCCTGCGGCTCGACCTGCAGGTCGAGCACGTCGATGCGCGGCTCGAAGCGCGTGAGCGCCGCGCGCACTGCCTGCGCGGTCGCGGACGTGGTCGCCGGATTGTTGGGCTCGAACACCAGGTCGTGAATGCCGCAGCCGAACTCCGGCAGCATCACCCGCTCGCCCTTGGAGGTGGAAAGGATCAGATAGATCGACTCCTCTATCCTCTGCTCGTAGCGCGCCTGGGCGATGCGTCCGGCGGGAGTCACTTGCAGGGGGAACTTCCAGCCGATGCCGAGGAAGTCGCGCGTTTCGCGGGTCGCGGCCATGTCAGCTCACCGTGATGGCGACGCGGGCGTTCGCGGATTTGCCGCGCTTGGACACGCCCGTCATGTACAGCTCGTGGGGGACGGCGCTGGGGCCGAGCGACGCCATGAACGCGGCGCTCAGCGTCGCCGTCACGGCGAGCGTCGGTGTCGTCCACGCGCCGCCCGCAGGCCCGACCACGAGTCCGGAAAGGCCGTTTGTCGCGTCGGCGCTGTTGCGCGCATTTGTGTTCAGCAGCGTGAGCGTCCACGACAGCGGGAACGCGCTCGTCAGCGTGAAGACGATCATCGCGGTCGCCGGCTGCATCACGCTGAGCGTGAACGCAACGGAATCCGGTGCGGCGACGACCACCGGCGGCGCGACGTTGAGCAGCTCGGGCGCGAGCGGCGCCGAGGACGCCCCCGGCGGCAGGGGCGCCGGCGTGCTGTCGTCGATGACCACCGTGGTCTCGGCGATCGAAAGCGGCAGCCCCGTGAGGCTCTTCTGAAAGTCCGTCGCCAGGATCACCGGGCGGCCGGCGATCGAGCTCGCATTGAGCCCCATCGACGCGAGGACGTAGCTGGTGCACGGCACCACGAAGCCGCACGAGAGAACGCCGACGTCGCCCTCGCAGGTGACGATGCCGCCCTGCGCGTCGACGTACGGCGTCGCCGGCGTCGTCGTGCCCAGCCCGCCGTGCGGGCAGGTGATCGTCGCGGTCGTCGTCAGGACTTGCGGCATGGCGGTCACGTGATCCTGACTTGGCCCGCCTGCATGGTCACGGCGCGGCCGCCGCCCCTGAGCTCGATTGACTGCTGGGTGTCGTCCATCGTGATCGTCAGCCCGCCGGCGCTCTGCAAGATCACCTTCTTCGCGCCGGGCTGGTCCTCGAAGCGCAGCTGATGGCCACCCGGGGTGACGATGACGCGGTTGTGGTGGTTGTCGTCGGGCGCCTGCTTGACCTTGCTCCAGAGGAACCCGACCACGTAGGGATGTGCGAAGTCGCCCCGATCGAATGCGACGAGCACCTCGTCGTCGCGCTCCGGCATGAAGCGCAGACCCCGATTGTTTCCAGCGTGCGGCGAAGCGACCGGGGCCCATTCGCTCTCCTGCGGCGGGTTCATGAAGTTGAACATCACCTTGATCCGGGCGAGCTCCGCGTCTACGAGGGTCACGGTTCCGAGCACGATGCTCTCGAAGGTCCTCATTCAAGGCCCTCCAGCGAGCCGGAGGGCTCGAGGCGCGCGTTGAAGCTCGTCGTGTATCCGGAATCCCCGTAGGTGTGCGTGGTGTCGGTGACGAAGTAAGTGCCCCTCAGGCGCTCGCCGACCCCTTCGATCTTCACCTTGCAGCCGGTGCGCAGCTTGGGTAACCCGATGCAGGTGACCGAGGCCTTCACCATTTCCTTGGATCGGTCCATGAGGATTGCGAGCGCGAGATTGTCCGCCTCCTTCTTGCCGCGGACGGGCTTGTTCACGACGATCTCGTCGCGCGGGTCGCAGACGTTGAGCAGGTCGCGCAGCGCGGGCTTGAGGAGGACCTTCTTGCTGTTCACGCTGGCTTGGCCCGTGTACCTCTTCTGCTTGTCCCTATCCCACCCGGTCACCGTCACTGACTTGATCTGGTTCGCCGTGGTCAGCGTGGGCTTGAACGAGAGTAGCGATGCGCCCCATTTCAGCTCGCAGACCGGCTCCTGCGGGTCCCCAGACGGGCCGAAATAGAGGTGCGTTTTTTTCTCGTCGGGCTTGGACGAACGCTCCTTCGGCGGTTTGACGGTAACGACGTAGCCGAGCCGGCGCGCCCGCAACAACAGGAAATCGATGTCGTATTGATTGGTCTGGGCGACATAAGGCAGCGGGTCTTCGGCCTTGAGGGCCTCGTCATTCACCACAACGGGAAGGGGAAACTGCTTGCCCACTTCCTTGTCGACCTTCCGTCCGATGATTTGCGCGATCTGGCTGTCCTTCTTGCCCTGCCAGTGGTCGCTGTATTGCTTGCGCCGCAGCTTGTGCAGCACGTTGAGGCCGCGCACCTCCAGTGTCGGCTTTCCCCCGGACGGGAAGTTCGGCTCGAGGGTGGTGAACGTGCCCTCCACCATGAGCTCCAGAGCTCCGAGGTAGCCGAAGTACACCTGGACCCTCTTGTTGCAAGGGTCGAACAGGCGAAAGCGCGGGTCGGTCTTTAGAGTAGCTTTGGTTTCCGAACCCACGTACTTGAACGCGCGCGTCGCCGCGTCCCAGTTGTTCACCGTGATCGAGAACCCGTCGATTTCTTTCAAACCGTCCTGATATGTGACCTGCGACACGTCGCGCAGCACGTCGTGTGGCAGGCCGGTACCCTCGATCCGGATCTCGCACTGCGGGACGTAGAAGTCGTGCTGGACGACTGATTCCTGGAGTAGCGTGGGCGTGGCCATGGTCGGCGCGGGCTAGCGGATCGAGGGTACGGTCAGGAAGCGGCCGACCGGCAGCCGCCGCGGGTCGTCGATCGCGTTCTCGACCGCGATTGCGCGCCATTCGGAGGGCTGCTTGTAGTAGCGGGCGGCGACGCGCTCGAGCGTGTCGCGCTCCTGGGTGAGGTGGCTGTGGGTCCGGTCGGGCGAGCTCAGGTTGAGCTGCGCCATCTGCTCCTCGAGCGTCTTGTACTCGCGGATCGACAGCGTGAGCGTCGCCCGCAGCGGAATGCCGTCAGGGCTGAAGAAGGTGAACTTCTGCCGCACGCTCTCGACCACGCCGCGGAATGCGTGCCGGCGCTGGTTCCCGGTCTGGGGCGCGAGCAGGGCGCCCGGGAAGGTCGGGCCCCAGATGAAGGTGACGATGGGCGGCGCGTGACCTGCAGGCTCGATCTTCACCAGCGAATAGATCCGGTCGGTGAGCGCCGTCACCGGGACCGCGACCGAGCCCGTCCCCCCGTCGGTCGTGTCGAAATAGAGGTCCACCGACAGCTTCTCGGTGTTGCCGCGGACGAACTGCACCAGAGGCGAATCGAGGCCGGGAATGCTGATGTCCTGGAGCAGCACGCCCTTGTCCAGCGTGAACTCGGTGGGGTTGAACTGGACGTCGAAGACGTCCGGCACACCAGAGTGGTACTCGGCGATGAGCTTGGCACGCGTGAGCTGGTTCATAGGCCGCCCTCGGCGTCGCGTTCGGCGGACACACCGTCGGTGATGCGGCGCTCGGCGCGCACCCGCGCGTCGCGCGTCTGCTTCTCCTCGAGCGCCAGCAGAACGGCGCGCACGATGCGCTCCATGAGCTCCGGTGCGAGCAGCGAGCTGCCGTCGACGGTCCGCACGGTGCTGGCGATCTCGCCGATGTCGATATCCATGTCAGATCGCTCCCGCGCCGGCGACCGGCAGCTGGAAAATGCCTTCGTGCGCGATCTCGATCGCCTCGATCGCGACGTTGTTCTGGGTGGCGTTCAATTGTGGGCCGGAGTACTTGACGGGCAGCCCTCGCCGGAAACACCACACGCGCGAAGGCCGGCGCGCCGCGTCGAGCAGGATGACCGCGCCGTCGCGCCGCCTGCCGCGGCCCTCGACAAATCCGTAGTGCCAGTCCCACAGCTCGGTGCTCACGCTCAAGCCCCGGCGCAGCGTCAGGTTTGCCCAGGTGACGCGGTTCGCGAACTTGAGCACGGCGGCGTTGTTGCCGCCTTCCTTGTATTCCTCGGGCTGCATCGACATCTCCAGGCCGCTGCACTCGCTGAAGCCGGCGAGGGCCGAGGACAGCACGTCGCCCGGCGAGGTCGCCGGCGCCGCCCCGAGCGCGCTGGTCGAGTCGACCAGCGTGATCACGAAGTTGTGGTTGAGCAGCGGATCGTTGCGCTGGCCGAGCATCAGCTGCCTCCCTCGGCGCCGCCGGTCTCGGTGATCTCGAATCCGTTTTCGGCGCGGCCCACGCGCAGCACGATGAACTCGAAGGGATTCGAAGGCGCGACGCCGACCTTGGCGATCAACTCGCCCCGGTCGCGAGCCGAAGCCGGATCGGTGTCTTCGTTGCACTGGACGAAAAACGCTTGGTCCGCCGTGCCCCCGGCGAGCGCGCCGCGCTGCCAGAGCGCGAGCAGAAAGCTTTGCAGGGACAGCTCGACCTTGGCCCGCGTGGTGCGGTTGTTCGGCTCGAATACCGCCCATTGGCTCGAGATGCGGATCGCCTTCTCGATCATGATGAGAAGCCGGCGCACGTTGACGAAGCGCCAGTCTGGGTCGCTCGAGAGCGTGCGCGCGCCGAAGATGCGCAGGCCACGCCCCGGGTAGGCGCGGATCGCATTCACATGCTCGTCGTTGAGCACGCCGTGGGCGGTGTCGTCGAGTGGCAGCGTCAGCGCTTGCGCCCAGATCAGCGCACCGTTCGCCGGCGCCTTGTGCACGCCGATGCGCGTGTCGGTCTGTGCTATGAAGCCGGCGACATGGCCCGAGGCGGGCACCGGGCGCATCAGCTCGCCACCGAGCTGCAGCGGATCGGGAACCGCGATCCACGGACCGTACAAGGCGGCGAACGCGGAATCGAAGCGTCGACGCCAGGCGCGAAGCGGTGCGAGGCCGATGCGCGGATCGTGGATCGCCGTGAACGGCGGGTCGAGCAGCGCGAAGCGGTCGCGCCGTCCTTCGCAGTCGTCGACGAGCGCGTTTTGCACCTGGAAGACCTGCTCTTCGGTAAAGCGCGGCGGCAGATCGCCGGTGTCAGACTGGCGCGGCGTCGCGGGTTGCGGCGGGGGTGGCGGCAGGCACGGATCTGGAGTGCATACGCGCGGCGGCGCCATGCGCGGTGGCTCGACCGGCTGGATATGAATGTCCGGAACGGCCACCAGGGAAATCTCGGAGACGCTGTCCAGCGCGCTGATGCCGCGCCGCTTGCGCAAGCGCGCCGCATCGTCGTCGAACGGGTCGAAGGTCTCGCCGATGAAGTCGCCGACCCGGAGCGGCGCAAGCCCGTCGGCGCCGCCCGCGAGCGGCATGGCCCGGTCATCGAATCGCAGCGGCGCAAGCTCGGCGAGCTGCGCGTCGCCGCGAAGCTCGCGGATAACGATCGGCTCGGGGGCCGCGGGCACCGTCCATTCCAGCGCGCCTTCGTGCACGGGCTCGATGCCGCCAAGCACGAGCGGGCCGTAGCGCGGATGAGCCGGGCACAAGGACAACCCCTGATAGGCGCCCACCAGCCGCCCGGACTCGTGCACGAGCAGCGTGTACTCGACGCTCTCGATCAGGAGCGGCCGGTTCGGGTCGTAGCCGATCACGGCCTGCTCGTAAGGAAGCCGATCCTGCGGCCGTGGATTGACCCAATACAAGCGCTTCGCGTCGGGGTCGATCGCGGACACCACGCGAAACGAAGGGATGGAAGGATCGGTGTGCGCACGCGCGTGCGTGCCGCGCTGAAATCCTGCAACCGAGGCTACCGTGACGTATTCCGGCGTCGATTTCCTCGGATCGGCGATGGTCTGCGCGCGATGCGTCTCGCGCAGCTCAACGGCGAGATCGTTGCCCCACACGCCCTCGCTGTTCGCGCAGAACGCCCACGCGTCGTGGGGCGTGGCGGGCGGAGGCGAAGGCAGCGCCGCGGATATCTTTCGTATCGCAACGGCGGCCGCCGCCGAGGCGACCCGCACGATCCAGCAGCGCCTGCCGCCGTTCTCGAAGAACGCGCGCACGGCATAGGCGAGATAGCCCGTCGCGATGACGTCCCCGAAGTAGGCGACGAACTGCCGCCAGGATTCGACCGGAACGGCCTGGTGCAGCGGGCCGCGCGCGGCGATGCCGACGAAGGCCGCGATGTCCGTGCGCAGCGGCGCGACACGCGGCGCGCCGAGATCGGCGCGCTCGTAGTAGACCCCCGGAGTCGAGTACGTGGACATCGACGCTCGCCTACATCTCGATCGTCAGCCCTTCGTGCACAAGCTCGACCGATTCCATCGCGATTTCATTGCCGCTCGCCTTGAACGCCGGGCCCTCGATCTTTTTGACCCAAGCGCTCTCCGCGTGCCAGCGCAGCACCGGCTGGCGCGCCTCGTTCATCAGGACGATGGTGACGTTGCGCCGGTCGGCCTGGCCGTTGACGATGTTGGCGTACCAGGACCAGAGCGATTTGTCCTGCGTGAAACCTCTTTTCAGGATGAGGTCGGTATATGTCTGGAGGCCGGGAAGCTTGCGCACGCTCGACTGCAGGTCGGTGCCTTCGCGGTAGTCGACGGCATTGCCGTCCGCGGTGAGACCGCTCACTTCGCTGAACGCGCCAAGCGGCACGCCGTCGATCTGCAACTGAAAGTTGAATGCGCGGTATGGATCTCTGCGTTCTGCGGTTGCCATGTTTTCTCCTGGAGCTGCGATCCCGATTCAGGAAAACGCGAGGGGTATTGGCTCTCCTTCCTTGCCGGCTCAGTCATCCGCGTGCGCCGTCCACAGGCCGATGCGCACGATCACGAACTCCGCCGGCTTGACCGGCGCCACGCCCACGATGCAGATGAGACGCCCGCTGTCGATGTCGGTCTGCGTCATGGTCGTGCGGTCGCATTTGACGAAGAACGCTTCCTCGACCTTCATGCCTTCGAGCGCGCCGTTGCGCCAGACGAGCGTGAGGAAATTCGCGATCGAGCGGCGCACCCGCGCCCACAAAGGCTCGGCGTTCGGCTCGAACAGCACCCATTGCAGGCCGCGATTGATCGATGCCTCTATGAAGATCAGCAAACGCCGGACGTTCACGTATTTCCAGTCCGAATCGCTCGTGATCACCCGGCCGCCGTAGACGCGGATGCCACGGCTGTTGTTGCGGAAGTCGCGGATGACGTTGATGTTGACCGGATGCGGGTTGAGGATGTCGTGCTCGCCCTTGTTGAGGATGCGCTGCAGCCCGTCGATGCCCCGCACCACCTCGTTCGCCGGGGCTTTGTGCACGCCGCGCTCGATGTCGGTACGCGCATAGACGCCGACCATGTGTCCGCTGGGCGGAACCGGATACTCGTCGGCCTGCGCGGCGCTCTGGGGAAACGGGTGCGGAATGAGCAGCCAGGGGTGGTAGATCGCCGCGTACTTCGTGTCGAACTGGTTGCGCTGGTTGATTACGTCGGCTATGGAATCGTGGGGCGGCCGGTGCGCGTCGAGCACGGCGAAGCGATAGCGTGCGATCTCGCAGTGATTGATCAACGCGTCCTGGATCGGCTTTCGCGTCCGACCCGGGCAGGCGACGATGCTGATGTCTTCGACGTTCCGGAGAGCGAACAGCCCGGTGCGGTTTTCCGGATTGATGTCGTCCGCGCCGACGTAGGCCGCATCGCTCAACGTCATCATCGAGTCGTCGCCGCCCGCGAGAGGATGCCGCGCCGCCTCCTCGCGGCCGTCCTTCAACAGATCGGTGAGCGCTTCAGGTCCGAGCCGGATGCTGTTCAGCGTCGGCGTGCGGTTCGGCGCCGGATTCGGCGCTTCGAGCAAATCCTGCGCGAGATCGTGCACGCGGATGTACCAGCTCTCGCCGTCGGAGCGCCGATCCGACAGACGCAGCGGCACGCCGGGTCCGGCGATATTGCCGATCACCGTCTGCAGGTAACGGCTGTGCCGCGGATCCATCGACAGGTTGCGGAAGATCTCGGAGTCCAGCTCCTGCTCGCCGCTGCCGGGCACGCTCGGATCGGGCGGCGCGAGCAGCCGCACCTTGATGCTGAATTCGCGCGAGCGCGCGATGTAGGCGCCCGGCACGGCGTTCAGCGCCGCGATCTGCGGCCCGGTGAGCACGGTCGCGTTGCCGTCCAGCGTGACCTCGGCAGTGGCGCGGTCGACGTTCAGGACTTTCACCGTGGTGAGCAGCGTACCGTTCGGATCGATCAGCTCCAGGATCGTCCCGGGCTCGACGCCCGCGGCCGATTCCAGGCGGATGCGGTTGGGCGCGATCGCCGTGACCACGGGCGAGCGCGACACTAGACCGGGATTCTCGTCGCCTACCGAGACGCGCACCCGGTTGCCCCACGCGCCGGTGTCGATCGCTTGCACGCGGATCAGCGCCGCCCGCTCGGCAGCCGGCGATCCCGACGCATGCGGGCGCGAGAACGGAACTGTGAGCGTGATCGGCCGCGCGTCGGCGAACGCAGCGTTCGCCGCGAGCTCGTGGAAGTAGTCCGTGCCCGAAGGCATCGTGATGCGCACCACGTCGCCTGCGGAATAGCGGTCCGGGACCACGGTGTCCCCGCCGTCGGTGACGACGACGGCGGTGCTCATGCGGCTCGCCGCCAACGCGGCGACGCTCGCCGGGCGGTTCGGATTCACCGCCACGGTGTGGACGAGGACCTGGGTGCCGTTCGGATAGCTGCGCAGCAGCGGATAAGCGAGCTGCACCATGCCCGCGTCGGGGGCAGCGAGCCCGGGCGCGCGATTCGGGACACCGGCAATCCTCGCGTACTCGAACGGTGCGGCAGCGCCGATCTGCAGCACCATGTCGGCGTTCGCGACGATGCCAACCCGGTTACCGATGTTAACCACGTTTGATCCGGCGAAGGCGTCTCCGGTGAGCGAACGCGCAGCGCCCACAGCGGTGAGCGTGGTATTGGCGATGGGCGACCCCGCCTCGTAGTTCTCGTAGGTGCCGACCGCGAGCGAGAGCACCGAAAGCAGGCCAACGCGCCGCACCTCTTCACCCGCGACGCCGCGGTCGAACACCACCAGGTTGGCGCGGTTTGCAAAGTTGCCGCCCGGTGCGGTGAGATACGCGACCCGGTCTCCAGTCCCGGCGTCATGAGCGGCCTGGATCGTGTCGTTGGCAACGTCGACAGCGCCCGGCCCCGGGTCCAGGCGCGTCACGTTGATTCCGGGTGGGCTCCCTGCCGGATCGCCGTGCGCCAGGTGCAGCGGGCTGTCGAGCGTGACACGCAATACGACATTGGGGACCGTGGCGATGGTCCTGACTGCGGTTATGAACCGATGTTCCGCCGATGAGGCGTTGTTGCCGATCTCGAGCAGATGGCCCACTGCGAGGTCGCCGACGGCGCCGACCCGCACGTCGATGGTCGTGGCGTACGCGGGCGAGGCGACTTCGAGCGCCGGCTGCGGAGCGATGGCGACGGGTGTGTCGGTGATTTCGTGCACGGTTCCCGTCACCTCCGCGTGCGCGCGAGCGAGCGGGAAATTCAGCGGCACGTGGATAGCCGTGCCTATGCCTGCCGGGTCGACGTCTCGGTATTCGGACTCGCTGCCCCGGCCGACGCGGATGTGGTCGCCGTTCGCGAGCGTTCCGGTGTTCGGCAGTGCCGCGTTGACGTTCACGACGTAAGCCGCGGTCGCCGCGGTGTTGCCGGAAAGCTCGGCGGCGGAACGCAACAGCCACGTCGCGGCGGACTGGCTGGTGCCGCGGTCGTGCAAGGTGAAATCCGAACGCGCCGCACCGCGCGCCTGTACTCGCGTGACGAACAGACGCTTGCCGCTATTGGTGAAGAAACCCTCCACCGCATGCGGCAGGTAGCAATGGAAATCGTTCGGATCGGCGGGATTGACGAAGTCGAGCGGATTCAGTTTCTCGCCGAACCAGCGGCGGTATTCGCCGTAGCTCGTCACGAGGATGGGCACGTTGTCCGGGCCGCGCTCAGTCACGCCCACCATGCCGGCGGTGCTGGTGCTGACGCCCTCGATCGGCTTGGAGCCGGTGTCGATCTCCTCGACGTATACGTCCGGAGCTAGATATTCAGGCATTGCGAACCTCCAGTCTGGTGGGCCAGTTTGTGGATCAGATCGCGAACGCGACCTCGAGCCACGACTCGCGCTCCGAGTAGTTGGGCTGAAAATCGATGGTTCTGTTGTTCGCGCCGTCGACGACGGCGATCTGAAGTTGCGCCACGCGATGAATCGCGGGCAGGCGAAAGTAGCCCTCGGCATCGGCGGTGGCGGCGAGCTGGTTGAACGACTGGTACTCGTCCACGGTGCCGCCGGCGTTGAGACGCAGCAAGCCGCCCTGCGCCGGCAGCAAAGCGAGGCTGTCGAAGAAAAGGCAGGCGTCGCCGGGCAGCACGTCGTCGCGCAAGATGCACGGCGTCGTCGGCGCACCCGGCGGCCCGAAGCGCTCCACGCGCGCGTCCCGGGGATGCGCATTGCGCAAGGGCAGATCGAGCGTGGCGACGGCCGGCTCGATCGGGCCGCCCGTCGAGGCGATTGCCGCGATCGTCTGGTATTCGGCGACGGAAGCATCGTCGGCATCGATGCGTAACAGCTCGTTTAGCGCGATGTTGACACGGTCGGTAAGCTCGATCCGGTCGGCCCCGGCTTCGGCATCGCGCCGCAGGAACTTGTCCTCGTTCGGGACGGGCGCGAGCGCCGCGGCGTTCCCAGCGGCGGCGCCCGCGGCGCGCGCCGCGAACGCGCCGGGCGATATGCTGAGCGCGAAGGAGCGTTGCGCAGGATTGGGATCGGTCATCGCGCCGGGCTGATGCGTGCGCACCGCGTTTTGGGTGCGCCAGAAATCCGTGACCGTGATGGTGGCGCCCGCTGCGGGGGTGGATAGGCCGGTGGCGGTATCGCGCCGGACGACCCGCCCGCGAATTGTCACCGGCCGGCGATGCATGCGCAGCACCGTGGTTGGGCCCGGATCGAATCCGTCGGGAAACACGGGGTCGCCGACGTTGTGCGGGTTGCTCAGCCCGGCTGCCAACGTCACCTGATTGGCGCCCGGCCCGAGGTTTGCGATGCGCACGTACTCCTGCCCGGCCACCGGGCCGATGAGCAGCGCCTGTCCCGCGACGAGATTGTTCGCGTTGTCGAGCGTGAGCGCGGTCGCGCCCGGTGCGGGCGCGGGCACGGCGATATGGCGCTGGGCATAGTTCAGCGTGAAGCGGTGCACACAAGTAAGATAGCTGTCAGCTTCCACCGTGATGTCGATTCGGGGCGCCGCGCCGAAAAGCGGCGGAAACCGTTGCCACGGACGCGCCACGAGCGCGAAGGTCGCATCGTCCCCGGTCTTCACCAGCACGCCGGTCTGCTCCACCCGGACACGGATCGGCACGCGCAAAGCATCGTCCGTGATCTCGTCCACCGCCCGCGCCGTGGCGAGCGCCCAGATCCGGCGCGCAAGCAGATCGGGATCGTTCGGCGCGAAGGCGTATTCAAGATCGCCGACGAAGGCGGTGCGGTGCTGGCTCATGATCCGGCGGACACGAGATTCGCGAGCCCGAACTCGGGTTGGGCGACGAGCACGGGCATGATGCTCTCCGGCTCGAGCGCGGCGTCGATGTTCACGAGGCTCACTTCGTAGGACACCGAGAGCTGATACGAACCCTCGAGCGCGTCCCAGATGCGGGTGATCTCATCCACGCTCATGGTTTCCAGCCGGACAAACAGCTCGCCCGAGGTGCCGGCGAGCTCGCCGTGAAGATCGGCGCCCCGGAACTGCGACTTGGAATGGAATAGCTGCAGTACTTTGCCGAGCAGGTATTGCTCGGTGTCCGGATCGCCGTCGTTTGCGCGGCTGGTGACCGGCGTGACCAGGTAATGCAGACGCAGGGGCAGAGGCGGCGGCCGCAACTGCATGGCCGATATCCGCGTCGCAGGGTCGTTGAGGCGCTCCTCGTCGCGCACGACGCGGTACAACCAGAGCGAGATGCCTTCCTTGGGATTGTTCGCGACCGCCATTTCCGCAGGCGTGTTGAGCAGCACATGCATGCCGCGCTCGCGAAACGGATGTCCGGGTCCCGGACCGGTGAGAAAGGGATCGGCGTTGATCTCGTTCTCGATGAAATCGGCCAATGTGCGGCTCGTCGCGTGCAGTGCCTGATACAAATCGTCCCCTTAGTCGAAGTTCGACGTTGCTGAGGAACATCTAGATTTTTTGCACATCATCGCGCACGTAAAGGACATTTCCGTCCGGTAGTTGCCGAGCTTGCAGCCAGCGTTTTGCCACCATTTCCTCAAGCACCGCAGCGAGGTGTTCCGGTGCATCCTCGAATCCGCTGCACGGCAGCCAGCACGCGAGGATTCCTTCCGCGGTGTCCGCCGCGAGCGGATGTTTCGTGATGTGGCGAAGGATTGCTTCGCACAGCCGGGCTTTTTGAGTTGCGGCGTCATGGGCCACGGATGGTCTCGGTGAGCGGGTGCAGCGGTACTCTCCGCCACACCGCTACGCAAGCGGCGTGCCTACCCGCGATCCAAAGCAACTACCTGATTGGAAACGAGTCGCGTTCCGATGCGCGAGACGGGCATGGGCGTCGCGCGACCCGGCTCCAGGCCATGCCTCAGCGAATCGGCCACCCGGAGCGTGGCTTCGGCGGACTTGCGCGTGAGCCGACCCGCATGGGTAGTCGCGCACCCATCTGCGACCGCCGCGGGATTTCAGGGCGAAGCTGACCGCGTCCCGTTAAACGGACGAAGCCTTGCACCGCATGCGTGCGGTGGCTTGAGGATGCCTACAGCGGGTGGGAAGGAAGCTTGGAGATGCCGTACTTCTTGAGCAAACGTCCGAGATGGCGGCGCTCCGTCCCGGCAATCCGCGCGGCGACCGATACGTTGCCCTTGGACTGCTCGATGAGGCGGGTCAGAAATCGGGCCTCGAACTCGGTGATCGCCTGGTCCTTGGCGGACCGGTAATTCAGCGCCGCGCGGTCTGGAACCGGTCCCGCGGCAAGCGCGGGCGGCGCCGCAATCGAGATCCGCGCTCCGTCCGCGAGGAGGAATTCCCGCATGACGAGGTTTTCGAGCTCGCGGATGTTGCCTGGCCAATGGTAGCGCTCGAACCAAGCGAGGGTCGCCGGGTCGAGCGGCAAGGCCTGTTTACGAAATCGCGCACTGCCCACCTGGATGAAATGGCCGGCGAGCAGCGCGATATCGCCGTGCCGTTCCCTCAAAGGAGGCAGCGTCAGGTACAGCAGCTTGAGCCGATAGAGCAAATCCAGGCGGAACTCGCCGGCGCTCACCTGTCCGTCCAGGCTGCGGTTGCCGGCGGCAATGACGCGCACGTCTGCCTGCTGTTCGCGGCGCCCTCCCACCGGCCGGAACTGCTGGTCCTGCAGGAAGCGCAGCAGCGTGACCTGCCCTTTGGACGAGAGCGTGTCGACCTCGTCGAGAAACAGCGTACCCCCCCGCGCGAGCTCGACCAATCCGGGCTGGTCGTCGCGCGCGTCGGTATAGGCCCCGCGGCGATGGCCGAACAGCTCGTTTTCTATCAACTGGTCCGGTAGCGCGCCGCAATTGACTGGTACGAATGGGCGGTCACGCCGCTCGCCCCTGTAATGGATGCTCCGCGCGGCGAGCTCCTTGCCGGTACCCGTTTCGCCTTCGATGAGTACCGGGGCGTCGAACGCGGCCATCTTGTCGATTAGCGCCTGAGCGAAGCGAAACGCTTGCGACTCGCCGATCATCATCCCTCCACTAGGAGTGTGTCGGACTTTGAAAGACTTACAAATAGACGCCAGATACCACTATTGCGACCAGCCGTAGCCGATAGGACATATTTGGAGAGCTTTGTTGAAAAGTCGCGGGCGCTTTTGGTTGTGGGAGCGTGTCGGATCGCCACGTCCGACAGACTGCTCGACGCTGTGTACGGTAGGAGACATTCATCGCGAAGTCAAATCCCCCCTTTGGGGGTATTGGCTCCGATTGTCCTCCTGTATCAACGACAGCTTGCCGTGTCTGGCAATCTATTGGTCGCCTATCTGGACCATAAACTGTACCTCTTAGACGCCACTAAAGTGAACGAGAGCAGTCCTGACGACCGAGAAATTTCGGACCATTCTGACGTGGAGAACTGATCTTAGTTGCCGATCCAGTCCACGGATGTGCGGTCTATGCCTTTCCCACTGCCTCCACCCATGATTTGCCCAAAAACGGTCGCCCATAACCTTGATTAGGTCGGTCCCTTCGGTCCGGGCCTCCGACGTTTGGCTGACGAAGAAAAGAGTAGATGATATTTGCGATCGATCAACGCGTTATGGAACTTGAAAACGTGCTCGGACTCAGGAGCGCGCTGATTGTCGCGACGCGTCTCCTGCTCACGAACAGGGTGGTCAGTCAGAGCATGAAGCGATCGCGGGTGGTCAGATTCGGGGCACGCTGCCTGGATCGACTACTGATAAGAAGTTGCTGTTTGAGCAGTAGAGACTCAGCGGCAACGGCACGTACACCACCTCGGCGGCACAGCTTCGCGAACGTAAGCAGCAGGTGGTCACGCAACCGCGGAGCATTAATGCGCGGGAGTTCAGTCCTGCTCCCGAGCCAAGTACGGGGCTAGGGTTTCAGCGATTAGCTAGTTGCGGCACCTGGCTTCGCCCGGGGGCTGGGGGCAGGTAGCTGGGTGCGTTGACACGATCGGTGCGGTTGCTTATCATGTATCTACATGTAGATACATTGGGTGATTGGATGGGAACCAAAGGCGTGCGAATTGAACTCATGGTGTCGAAGTGGGGCAACAGCCTCGCGGTGCGTTTGCCAGCCGAATCTGCCAAGCAGATCGGCGTAGGTGAGGGCGATACCTTGATCGCAGAGGTTTCGCCAGATGGGCGCTTGGTCTTGGCCCCGGAGGGCCGCGCGATCGGCAAGTCCGAGGCGCGGCGGCTGCGTCAATTCCTTGGCCGCCAGAAAGAAACGGCTCCGGTGGTCGGGAAAATGCGCCAGGCTGCGCGCTATTGATGATTTACGTCGATACCAGCGCTCTGGTTCCCGTCTTCATCCGGGAGCCAAAGAGTGAGGCAGTCATCGCGTGGCTCGAGTCCTCGGGGGAGCGCTTGGCGATCAGCGAGTGGTCCCTGGTCGAGTTCTCTTCGGCCGCGGCGCTCAAGGTGCGGACGGGGCAAACGGCAGAGAATCTGGCGAAACAGGCTACGACGCGCGTCCACGAGTTTGCGCAAAAACATTGCACGGTGGCCATTCCCGGACGAGAGGAATTCCAGCGTGCCGCCGAACTGGCGGCTAATGAGGAGCTGAAGCTGAGGGCAGGGGACGCGCTTCACCTTGCCATCGCTGGCAGTCTGAATGCGCAGGGCATACTCTGCCTCGACGACGCGATGATCGAGAGTGCCAAGTCGATTGGGATGAATGTTGTAACGGTTTGACGGTCACGAGAGACGCATTTGAGTGGACGGTTTTTCTTGGGACTTTTTGGGACAGTTGGCGGCAAAAAGTAGTCGTACAGCGTTATTGTTAGATATCACCAAAAATCGCAAGACGCTGATTTGGAAGGAATCACCTCGTAAGCCTTTGATTGGCAAAAAGGCTTTTTCACCCTGCAAAGCCGTGTACGCCGGTTCGATTCCGACCCCCGCCTCCATCACCCTCTATGAAACCCGGCCGACCGGTCGGGTTCCCCCTACTTTTCCCTTTCCCGGTGTCCCTTCTAGTGCACCCGTGGCCTCCGCTCCACCCGATACTGCGGCATGTCGTCCTTCATCGCAGCGAAGAGGGCGTCGTAGTCGGATTCGGTCAAATCGGGCATTTACGTCGAGGTTGCATCGGCGACAGTCTCTACTGCAGGCGACCGCTAGGGTCGCTCGAAAGTAGCGTCACCGCTGCGATCGGAATCCAGCCGGTCTTGTAGTCCTTACCATCCTTAAAGCCGACTTGTAGCCATTGGCCCTTTACGCTGCGCGTCATGAACACGGTTCCGGCTCTTACCTTAGCTACGGCTTGCGACGATTCGTCTGGCGATTCGCGGACTACAAGGTCGTGCTTGGAGCGAACAATCGTGCGTTCGCTTTGAGCGCTCACGCTCACCGTGAAAAGGGCTGCGAAAATGATAATGACTGTGCGGATGGACAATTTAGAATTGTAACCAGTATTAGGAAGCGCGTGACCCTATTCGGGAACAAGCCTCGCCTCGTTCCAGAGCTTCACCGCGACGTCCTTGATGCGCGCCGGTCCGGGCGACCAGGTGCACGCGCCGCAGATCACCAAGTAGCGGAAGCGGCCCGATCCGCCGTCCTTGAATTCGCCCTCGCGCTTGCCGCACCGCGGGCAGGGGCCGAGCGCCTCACTCATCGTCGCTTCTCTACACGCGACGCAGCGTCATCCGCGGGCATAATGAATGACCAAGGGCCAGCGCCGAGCTGAACGGGCGCTGTGGAGGGCGCAGACCGGGCGGCTCTGGACTGCCTGCGAAACTCTCGACCGGCGCGCAGCACTGAATTCTTTTAAACACGAATAAAGCTCTTCCCGCTCCGGTTGCTCGCAACGGCACCTGGGATACGTGCTGATTTAGCCTGCGGCGAAATGACCCACCGAAGCGTGATCTTTTGCACTTCTTCCGTCTTTGTTGTTGTTCCAGCTCCGGCTGTAATTACCTTCAGGTCAAAACCACCTTTTGCGTTATTGGATTCTGTGAGGGTGACGTTGAGTTCCAGGTCTAGCCCTGTAAGCTCGAAAAGAGGTTTCTTTCCCGCCTTGGTGCGGTCAGCATCTGATTGTTCCAGTTGCTCTCGGACATAAGAGAGAAGCGTAGATAAATCCATCTTGGATCGGGCTTGTGCCATTTAGATATCCTTACTTGTGAAGTCATCCGAGGCCGACCCAAACAATACCAGTCCTGTAGGTCTGACGAGCGCGATCCGGGTGGTAAGGCGGGGAAGCGCGCAGGATGCGCTGCCGTGGCGGCCCCGGCTGCGCTCGCGCTGTCGCGAGTGCGTCCGGGCGTGTCGGCACACCGACGCGCCCAGCGCCCTCCTGGCGCACACGCCGCGGCATCGGCGGCGATTTCGTGGAGTTCGGAGCGGGTCATTGGAATTGGTCTTCACTTGTCGAGCGTCTTGCGATCCCGCTCGTCCAGTTCAACGCACGCTGTGCCTTACACTTCGGCGGCCCCGGTCTCCACGGCAGCCGACTGAACAGCGGGCAGCGCTTGCCAGGGTTCTATTGCCTTGTTCAGGGTCAGAGGCACGGGTCGCCCCACACCGTCATTTCGCTCGACCAGAAGCATGCAGAACCACGGCCCCTCTTTGGCTCGGCTAACATCCATCGCGTCGCGATGAATCAACAGCACTCCCGACAGTTTCGGGTGCTGTCCGACCGACAATAATGCTTGCAGCGGCTCGACGAGCCCTATCGGTCCGTGAGAGATATATTCGCTGTTGATAGCCACTATGTTGCACCAGTCATCAACATACTGCCTGTATTTCTTCTCGATGATTTCCTTCGTGACCCGCTGGTAGTGGTTTGTCGTGACCCACTCGCCTCCGCCAATTGGACCTATGCAACTGCTTCGAACGTCGAATCCTTTAGGTAGATCTGTGCCGCTTTCCGGCACCGTGCCGGTTCGCATGTAGTGAAAGAGACGATCCATCGATCGGACGGCCCGGTCGAAGTACTTGCACTCCACGATGACTCGCTGGGGCCGAATCACTATGTCCTTCCGGATACCCTCCACCAAGCTTTCGAATTCGATGTCGTGTCCACCGAACTGCAACACACGCCCGACCAACAACTGAAACCATGCCCCCTGCGGGTGGTATAGGTCTGCGCGCGGGTGGTTTCTTATCGCATTTGCAACGTGCTTAAAACCCGGGGTGCCGGAAAGGTTACGCACCAGAGCCGTGCAAAGGCGCAGCTGGACGACGCTGGCCATGTCGAGCGCGCGTCTCCTCAACTTGGTGGTCAGCGAGGGCCCAATCTTCTCGTCGAGAAGATCGAGCATCTCGTGTACCTGCTCGTTCGTAATGCCGCATTGGGGGGAACCAAAATCGGGTACGCTCAGCCGGATCTTTTCGAGTTCGACGCCAGCGCGGGCCACCGCCCACGCGGCCGCTTCTTCTTCGGTCATGGGCCATTTGCGTAGAACGCTCGCGTCCGGATGCTCTCCCTTCGCGCGCCAGTACCAATACACGGGCTTCATCTATCGATTCCGCGCGGCCACGCCAGGCGCTCGCGTCCTCTCGGGGATCTCGCGCACGGGCGCGCGCCCTGCACCGTCCCGGCGAGCCGCAGCGGCATCCGCGGTGACGATGAACGGCCACGCGGCTGGGCTGAGCAGGCGATGGAACCGGGCGATGCGGTACGCGCGGATCGCGGCTGGCACCGCCAGCGCCACGGCGAGCGCGCCCAGGAGCAGGACGAGGGTGGGATCCATGCCGCGCATTCTATCGCGTCAGGGCAGCCCCGCCCGGGCCGGACCCGGGCTACACTGGCCGCACCGCACAACGTCCGGTGAAAACCATGACCCCGCTGCAAGTCGATGTGTTGCACAAATTTCGCGACCTCGAAATAAAACACCTCGTGATTGGAGGCCAAGCCATGCGCGCGCTAGGTGTGGACCGTCAGACCCGCGACCTGGACTTGTGGATCCCCTATGACCCGATCACGGTGGCAGGGATGGCACGCTTCGCTCAACAAATGGGACAGGATCCACAAGCTCACCCACTGGACCACGCGGGGTTGAGACTCACGGTAGGCGAATTGCCCCATCCGGACGTGGAAATTCTCAACTTCGTCGCTGGGGATCCGGATTTTGATGCCTGCTTCAACCGGGCGCAGCACCTTGCGCTTGATGGGGAGCCGGTTGTTGCTATATCCGCAGAAGACCTCCTCGCGATCAAGCAAGCGTGTGCCGCAATCATGGATCAGGACGCCGTCAATCTGGCCGATCCCGAGAAGCGCGCGGCCTCAGTCAACACCGCCCTGAAGGAGCGGCGCGATATCGCGTTGCTGGAGCGGTTTCTTGCCGAGAGGAAGCGGGATTAGCTATCGGCGCGCGGTGGAATCTACTGGGTTTCCCGCTCTCGCAGCCCCAGCTTGCCCTTCGACGTAACAGGAGCGCGCTACCTCTACCTCACCGTTGATTCCCTGGTTGCGGTCGGTGAACGTGGCCGCCGTTACGGGCTCGGGTCGCGGTCCATGGGGCAGGGACCAGCACCGGGGCGATGCGTCCTGGGCGCGCTGATGGGGGTGACAGGGTAGGGGTGGTGCAGCTGGGTAACGGTTAGCAGACTGCCATCGCGAGCCCTGATCCTCACTTCTCGTGCGCCCGCCGCTTAGGCGCTGACTTCGCCTCGTTCCACAGCTTTGCCGCCACGCTTTTCAGCGATTGGGGGACGTGAAAGACTCCGAAACCGTCCCGACGAACATGGCAACAATCAGCAGCAGTATGACGATCGCGGCCGCGCTCCCAATCACCACGGCGACGACGTGAAATTTTTCGCTGACTACCCTGAAGTACTCATTACAGTTGCGGCAGTGATAGGGCGAAAAGACAGCGAACCAGGACCCGCCTCTCCGGTGGAAGGAAGAACGGCGTACGTAATGGCTCTGGCAATGGGGACAACGTCTCAATGGCATGGGGATTCAGGCGTGGCTGACGCCAGCCGCGCTGCAATTGCGGCTTCTATCGACATCGCGGCAATTCTCCCTTCTCTGCTGGCCGCCGTGGCACCGCGCGCGCTTTGGTCCGTACATCTGGCCGTATCGCTCCGGCCGGGCTAGCAGCGTCCTGAGAGGGTAAGGGATAGGGTAAGGGTGCGCGGACGCCCGCTACGCCCCGGGAAATGGCGAGTTCGATTCCGACCCCCGCCTCCATTTATATTCAACTACTTACGCTTCCGGGCGAGCAGCATGGGAGTAGGGCACCGGTGGGCACGCCTCACTTGTCCCATGCCTTGTCGGTGGCCGGCTCGTAGGTGCCGTTGCCATTCATGTCGCGCCAGCGCTGACCGAGATTGTTGATGATCAGCGGACCGTCGGAAGCCATCAAGCCCCCCGCAACCGGCGTCAGCGTTATGGTGTAGCTCGGCGGCGTGGCACCCGCCGGAACGTTGAACACCGGTGCCTGATAGCGCGTGCTGAGCTCCGATGGCACGGACGAACTCAATCCGCCGGTGCCGAGCGTGGTGGCGTACTGGCGCTGATCGAGCAGGAACTGCTCCTGGCGTTGTGCAATGTCCAGCAGGAACTGCTGTCCCGCGCTGCGAGCGCCGCGCACTATGTGCTGCTGGTACGAGGGATACGCGACGGCCGCCAAAATCGTAATGACGACTACCGTTATCATCAGTTCGATCAGCGTAAATCCATTCTGGCGCTGCATAGGATTCTCCTTCCCCATGTCACTGGGTCATCTTGTGCCAATAGGTGCGAATCCGTGCACCGAGCTCCGTCCCGGGCGGGTTCTGCACGTCCGTCCCTGAGATCACGGCTTGATACTGCTTGCCATCGATCTGGACCACCACGGCCACGGGAACCGGCGGATAGCCGCCGGATGTACGAGTCTTCGCGCGGTCGCTCGCCGTCAGCAGGCCGCCACTGGCATCGTTGTCGATCTTTGCCGTGCCGTCCTTGTAGCCTACCGCGTACTCCCGTGCGAGGCCCAGGTTGCTTGTGCATACGCCGGGCGTGGGCAGCGTACCCTGGTTGGTATTGAAGAAAGTGATTCCCGCCAGCGTGATGGATGAGGTCACCACCTTCTCGCCGGTTGCGAGCGTGATGTACCAGCCCTTTGCGGCAGTGAGGGCCACGTTCGCCGCGGTCTGTTGCGCGGCGGTGCCGACCTGGATAAGGTTGGCCGTTGTGTCGTACAGATTGGCTTCCGTGATCGCGGTGCGCGTGTAGCTGGCGCCATAGCTTATTCCCACGTCACGGTCCTTGAACATGTAGTAACGGTTCGTGACGGCGTCTGACAGCGGATGCGCCGAGTCGCCAACCCCGTTGAACGGGTGTTCCCGGTCGCCGGAACCGATCAGGACCGTGTCGTATGCACCGTTTGCGTCCTTGCCGTACACCACATCGGGCGGATAGAGGAACTTGCGCCTGCTGGTCTTGTTATTGACCGCATCGTATCCGACGGTGGCGAGCTTGTTCACCGTCCAGTTGACCGCTGAAGCGTCGCCGATGTCCACCCGCCAGACATTGCCGCCGGTATCGCCCACGTAGAGGCGGTCGATGTAGCCGTCCGCGTTCCGGTCGAGTGCGGCAACGTCGCTCGGGATGCTGTAGATCATCTGTGACACGGTCTTGTTGACCGTGGCGCCGGTCGGACTGGGTCCGGCCTGCCACAGCACGTTGCCGTTCGTCGCATCGACGACCAGTATGCCGCGGCCTTTCGTTGGGTACGTCCCGTCCGGAATGGGATCCTGGTCCTCTACCACCGCGTCATAGCCTGCGCCAAAGATCAGCACCGGATTGGCACTGGCGCGAATGTTCACGACCTTGGGCTCGGACCAGGTCTGCCCAAGCTCACCATAGCCGGTGTCCGTGGAAGTCTTGTTCCAGAGCACCTTGGGCGCATCCGGATCGCTCACGTCCAGCGCATAGATGAAGTTGCCGCCCCGCCGCATGCTGATAAAGAGATAGACTTTGTCGCCATCGGCCGCAACCAGTTTTCCGTCGCCGTTAGCGTCGTAGCGGTAGACGGACACCGAGCCGTCCGCGAAGTAGGTTTTCGGGTTCGCGGCGGAAATGGCGGGCGCGTTGTCGCGCAGCCGTTTGAACCGGCTGTAGAACTCGGACGGCACGAATGCCCATTTCTCGTAGCCGTCGGTAGCGCCGGTTCCGCCTTTCACCGCACGGAACATTCCATCGTTGGCGCCGTAGAAGATGACGACGTCGTTATCGCCCGCAAAGCGGTTGTAGTTGATGACGGCCGGCCGCGAGTGGAGCACGTCGCCATGAATGGACGCCCGTGCATCTGTGAAGCTTCCGTCGAGGTTCTCGTCGGTCGCGTTGTCCTGACCGCGCACCCAGTTGATGAGTGCCGTGCGCTCGGTGTCGGTAAGCGTCGTCGCGCTGGACGGGGTCAGCGCAGCCGCCGTAATCAGCGAGTTGGCGGGATCGAACGAGGTGGAAGCGCCGGCCGTGCTCGAGAGCACGGTGCCCGGGGCGCATCCGATGCACGTGTATATCTTGCGCGCGGTCTGCGAGGCGGCATAGACGGTGCGCAGGCTCTGCGCGACCGCGCCCTTTTCCACGACTGCGCCATCGGGGGAGTCCGATGCCGAGGGCGGATTGCCGGACGGCTGGAACGACCAGAACGTCGACGACGACGTCCAGTAGCTGACGGCATCATCTACCACGAACCCGGTTGACTGATTCTCGGCGCGCAGGCCATTGCGATCCGCAAGAAACAGGGTTGCTGGCCTGGTGGAAGAATCGATCGCCAGCTTGTATTCCTTCAGATTGCCCGGCCAGCGCGGCAGGCTGTCGGCATCCGGGCGAAATACCCCCATGTAGACCTGATTGAGATTGGTCCCGCGTACATTCACGCTGACCGGCAGCGTAACAGAGGCAAAGACGCTATTGACCGCCTGGATCTCGTTGAATATCGTCAGCAGCGCACTATTGAGTGCCACGGCATCGGTGGCGGCGAAGTAGCGGCCGTGTCCCTGGTTGGCCATGCTCTTCGACACATCAATCTGCTCCTGGATCTGCGTATTGACCGGCGCCTCGTACACGGCAACGGTGTAGGTGATGATGTTCTGCTGGCCCGGCAGCGAGCTTACGTCCGTGTTGTAGAGGAAACGCGTGTATTCGTCAGCCAGCGTCGCCTGGGCTCCGGTGTTGGGCAGCGGGATAGTGGTCGTGTTGCCGCCCACGTTGGAGAGCAGCGTCGAGGCACTGGGACTGCCGCCGTCGCCGCCGGGCGCGTCCGCCTTGCCGTTGGTGATGAAAATCACGTAATTTTTCGCGCAGCCGTCGGAGATGGGGCTCACGTAGGACTGGCTGGTCGATGAAGTGAAAGCGTTGCCGGGCAGAAGCGCGGTAAAGGGGTTCTTCAGGGTGTTGCCTGCATAGTCGCGCTTCGGCTGGCCGAATCCCGCGAACGCGATGGGTCCGTACTGCGTCGAGCTGGCCGGCGAGCCGGTACCGCCTCCGTAATACTTGAACGCTTCGAACAGCGCCTTGCCGAAGGGCGCGTTCGCGCCCTTGTCGGCGATGATGTCCAGGCTGTCCATCAGGTTCTGGAACGCCAGCTTGTTGGTGCCGGTCATCTGCCTCAGCGCGTAGCGCACGTAGGAGCCCGAAGGCGTGGCGCCGCCGCCGCTCTCGGCGAAAAGCATCAGCCCCAGGTTCACCTCGCTGCTCAGGCCGCCGACGATAGCCTTCAGTGCCGTGACTTCAGCGTTGAACTTCTTGGCGCTGCCGAAGTCGGCGCTCCAGTTCGCCGAGCTGTCGAGAATGATCAGCACGTTCGGACGCGACGACAACAGCGTGGGCGGGGTGGTGAATATTTCGGTGTCGTCGGCAGCCGCGGGTAAACACGACCCCAGCAGCACGGCGATAGCACCGGCGAGAAGGAATATACGGCGAAGGTTCATGATGGTGGCCTCAATCGGCTTATAAACAGTAACCGGGGTTCATGCGGATTTTGAGGCCCTGCCTCATTGCCATATTGGCGCCCGACACCGGATCGGCAGCGCTCGCCTGAAGCTCCCAGTGCGTATCCTCGGGTGACAGCGGGTTCAGCGCGCTGTAACCCTCGCTCGGGTTCGAAGCGACGCAGGTGGCTGCGGTGACGGCGACCGGTTGCCCGTTCACCGTTACCGTCTCGTTGCTCGGCGTCTGAAAGGTGGAGAGCAAGCTGATGACTCTTTCAATCGCCTGCACGGCGTTGTATTCCAGCGCTTGCAACGTCTGGCTGTTGCCCACGACCTTGAGGTTGGCGATGGCGCTGCTGCTCGACGAGAGCGCGAACATCGTCGCGAGCAGCAGCAAGACCATGCACACGATCAGAACGCTGCCTTTCTGCCGGGAGGGGGATTGCATCATGGGTTCTCTCTTCGCGAGCTGGGATTCGTGAGCCGTACCGCGGTGTTGAACACGTGGCGGCGATACTGGTCGTTGGTGACGGCAGTCGCGCCTGCAAGTCCCAGGCTGTAGGACTTGCTGTCGACGTATCCCAGGGAAGGTTCCGTGTTGCGCGCAACGAAATACAGCGTGGCGGACGTCACGTTGGGCATCTGGGCGGGCGAGGGTGCGTCGACGTAGAGATCTGCCGCGCCGTCGCCGATCCTGCCAGTCAGAGGCTGGGGCGTGGCGGGCGTGTCATCGATGCCGAACTCGACCTGCAGGTTCTCGATGCCTTCTGCGAGCGGTACGATACGCATGGTGGTCGTGCCGCCGGATGCGGTCAGCTCCAGGCGCTTCAGGGTCGGAATGGGGCGTCCGGAGTCGTCCGCCGCGCCGGTGCAGACAACCCCGCCGCCCGCGGGCAGGCTGCAGGGCGCGATGAAGTAGATGTGAACGTGATACTTGCGGATTTCCGCCGCCGTTGCCCCGTCCTTCTTGAAGAGCTCGGTTGCCGTGCCATCCGCTTTCTTTGTGGTTCCGATGCTGCCGCCGGAGCTGCCGAACTGGATCTGCGCCGCCGAGACGGTAGACTGGATATAGACCTCCTGGTCTGCAGGAACGTCCGCAGGCGCAAGCGCGCTGCCGTCAGCACGGCGTATCACGAGCACGTCGGTGCCCGGAAGCAGGTTCGCGGCCGTCAATCCGTACGTGGCGCACGTCGTCGCCGACAGATCCGCGCGCGTGGAGTAATCGGGTGCGCTGTAGAGCTGCGCAGGTACCGACAGCGCCGCGTAGAGGTTGGCTGCGCTTGCGATCTCGCAAGGGTCAGGCAGGGCGGGCGGTGCGGCCGGCAGGTCGTAGAACTGCCCATAGAATCCAGCTTGCTGGAGATCGCTGCTGACCGTCTCGATCGCAAACCTTCCGTTGTCCAGATGTTGCGATGCCTGCTGCAGCTCGCGGTGGGCGCGCGAGGAGTTGGCAAACACCGAGACCAGGCCCGCGAGCAGGACGAGGCCGAGGCCCATGGCGATCATGAGCTCGACCAGCGAGAAACCGGCTTTGTATGCTCGAATCATCATCGTCCGCGCCTCAGAGCAGAGCGCCGATGGTCAGGGTTGTCCACACCACCCGCCGCTTGGTCTCGGAGCCGTAAAGATTGTTGGCACAGCTCACCGTCGACGCCGGCAGGTCGGCGATGCCCTGCCACGCAATCGCAACCGTGTAGGTGTTGGTAACCGCATCAAAAGTCACGCAGCCGCGGGCGCCTATCATTGCGCCGACCGCAGCGCCGCTTTTCGTCTCCGATGTCCCGTTCAGGAACCCATCCCAGGCGGTCATATCGCTGACAGCGCGAGCTTGCGTGGAAGCGTACCCATAGCCCATGCAGGTAGGCACACCGAGGTGGTCGGTTCCTGCAGCGCCCAGATAGGGAGTTCCGGCCGTGCCGGTAATCGCATAGCAGGGAGCGGTCTGACGATTGGCGTTGATGCGAGACACCATGTCGGAGAGCAGCGTCAGCGCCTGAGCGCGCTGGTAGGCCTCCAGTTCCGACTGCTGGATCCGCACGTGGAGCTGGGCCAATCCCAGCAAACCGAGACAGATGACAACGATGGTCACCAGGACCTCGATCATGGTGAAACCACGCATGCCATATCCAGGGCGTACCATGGCTGTCTTACCTGGTTGTCTCACGACGTGCCCTGCCGGATGCTGGCGCGGCCGCTCATGTCGACGATGACGCGGCGTGGCGTAACGTGCGGGTTACCGCTGACGCTGATCACGTAGGTGACTGTCCCGGGCGTGGTCAGGCGGCCGGTGCTGCCATACGAAATGGTGCCGGGCGTTGTTATATTGTCCATGCTGGTCCTCGAGGGACCCACGGTCTTCAGCACGCTGGCGCCAACCTGGACGGTCCAGCCATTCTTCCAGTTGCCTCCGGTGGGAATGATGTCCACGGTGGCGTTGCGCTTGATCGCCTCGCTGCGGGCATAGCCCATCGTGTTGTAGACGTCGATCGCGGTCGTCTTCAGTCCCGCATCCAGCATGAGATTCGTAAGGCTCGGAACCGCGAAGGCGATGATGATGGCGAGCACCGCAACCGAGGTCATGAGCTCGATAATCGTAAAGCCCGCGGCGCGGTGCCCGCAGCCGCGCCGGACGACGCGCGCGATCGCCTCAACGCTGACGGCCGATGAAGGCGGAATGTCGGTCTGTATGAACTCAAGGGCCACGGGGCAATCCTTCCGTTGTGCGCACCCCGACATGCGAACCGTCCGGGGTCGACTCCGTGCCTGTCTACGACCGTTAGCCGGCACTCTTTAGTTGTCGCTTGGGTTGGGGGGATAGAGCCGGGGTGGCCCTGCCTGCTGGCCTTGATGCCCAGTAGCAACCAAGACCTATGAAACTCAGTAAGAACAATTGGTTATAGAAGACTCTGCCGTGATTTATTCACAGCAGCGGCCCTGCGCACGCGAGGCACCGCCCGTCGCCGACCGGCGGCACGCATCCGCTATGCGGACTTGCTACCTGCCAGCCGATCGGGACGCCTGCAGCTCCGGCTGCGCAGAAATCAATGCAAGAAATGCGAAAGGGGAACCCCGTACCTTTCGCGGCCCACGTTCGCGGATCAGTTCTTTGGCGTTCCGTCCGAGTTCGCGTAAAGCGGTGGTTGGCGAGGGCGATAGTGAATCGTGTTTCCGTCGAGCCGGACTATCCAGTATTGGGCAAAGGGATCGAAACCTTTCTTCACAGCATCCGCAGTCGCCGCGTCGAGATGGGAGAATGCGTCGCCCGTATCGCCAATCCCGCCGTTCCTGGGGATAGCCCGCCAAGCCCACGTCCGGTTAGCGGTGCGGGTAAAGACCCATTCAGGTTTCGCAGTCGGCATAGCCGACCAGTATCCGTGCCCCAAGCCCGCCATCAACCCGCACTTTCCCCGGGGCACAATGTGAGCGGAATTGGTTAGTCCACCTCAAGCGGCCAGGTAGGCACTCTCGCCCGGAGGTAAATCCGCAGCGGCCGCTCATCCAGGCGGGGCGCGGCGGTAGTGGTAACGGTAGAGAGTGGTCTTGAGCCCGAGCCCGCCGTAGAGCGTCACGGCCGGCGTGTTGTCGGCCTGGACCTGCAGGCAGGC
>Ga0111539_10000834_pt1 | contig 40039 bp, 35 predicted proteins | sample RhiMethybrSRZTD1_FD_79667 | JGI IMG/M metagenome (GOLD analysis project Ga0111539, IMG submission 79667) | Populus rhizosphere microbial communities from Tennessee, USA - Rhizosphere MetaG P. TD hybrid SRZTD1 (version 2) (version 2) | ecosystem: Host-associated > Plants > Roots > Rhizosphere >...
TCAGCACCGGGCAGTTGTTGCCGGCCACCGGATTGACCGTGATCGTGACCGTCTCGAAGTCGCTGCACGACGGATCGGCGTTGTCGGTCACGCGTACCGTGACCATCTGCGTTCCCGCCTGACCCGCCGTCGGCGTGAAGGCGAACACGCCCGTCGAGGAATTGATGGTCGCGCCGGTCGGGAAGCCCGCATCCAGCGAGAAGGTCAGGGTCTGACCCGCGTCCGGATCGGTCGCCGTCGCTACGAAGGTGAGGAGATTGCCCACCGTCACCGTCTGGTTGCCGATGGCATTCAGCACCGGGCACTGGTTCTGGCCGCCGGAGTCGTTCACGGTGACCGTGACGACCTCCGAATCGGCGCAGGCCGGCTCCCCGTTGTCCGTCACGCGGACCGTGATCGGGTAGGTTCCCGGCCCCTGATCCGACGTCGGCGTCCAGGTGAACACGCCCGTCGAGCCGTTAATGCTCGCGCCGGTCGGAACGGTCCCGCCGAGCGAGAAGGTGAGCACCTGCCCGGTATTGTTATCGGTCGCCAGGGCGGTGAACGTGAGGAGGTTGCCTTCCGTCACCGTCTGGTTGCCGATCGCGGTCAGGACCGGGCACGTATTCCCGCCGACCGAGTCGTTCACGGTGACGAGAATCTCCTCGGAGTCGCTGCAGGTAGGATTGCCGCTGTCCGTCACGCGAACGGTGATCGGATAGGTCGCCGGGCCCTGGTCCGGCGCAGGCGTCCAGGTGAAGACGCCCGTCGAGCTGTTGATGCTCGCGCCCGCCGGGAACCCCGGATCGAGCGTGAAGGTCATCGTCTGCCCCGCGTCCGGATCGGTCGCCACGGCGGTGAACGTGAGGAGGTTGCCTTCCGTCACCGTCTGGTTGCCGATCGCGGTCAGGACCGGGCACTGGTTGCCGCCTCCTCCGGCATCGAGGACGGTGACGTTGATGGTCTCAGTGTCGCTACAGGGTTGTAGGCTGTTGTCCGTGACCTGGACCAGGATGGCGTACGTACCGGGTCCCTGAGCGTCGGTCGGCGTCCAGCTGAAAAAGCCTGTGTTGGGATCGATCGACGCGCCCGGAGGAGCGCCGTCACCCAGCGAGTACGTGAGCATCTGGCCGACGTCCGCGTCGGTCCCCACCGCCGTGAACGTGAGGTCGGTCAGCTCGGTGACCGTCTTGTCGCCGATCGGCGCCAAAACCGGGCAGTTGTTGCTCCCGGCCGGCGTGACCGTGACCGTGGTCACCACGGTATCGGGTGGATTCACGTTGTCCGATGCGACCCAGGTGACCAGGAAGACGCCGGACGCGTCCAGGGCGGGCGTGCCGGACAAAGTCGCGGTCACCGGCGAGGGCCCTGGCGTGGACGAGAAATTCGTCAGGAACGTTGCCGTGGAGGTCTCGGTGATCGTGACGACGTCCGCGGGATTCGGGTCGGTTGCGGTCGCCTCGATCGTGAGCGGCTGGCCTGCGATGGCCGTGACGCTCTGATTCACGGTCAGGGTCGGCGCGGCGTTCCCGCCCGGCGCCGGCCCGAGGCCGTCGACGTCCGTCCAGTCGGTCCCGAAATGCGGGCCCGTGAGCTTGTAGGTGCTGTCGAAGTCGTGCCCCACGCAACCACCGACACCGGTGCCGAAGCTCGTGAAGTCGGTTGCCGTCGCGAGCATGTCCACGATGTTGATGCTGGGAGCGCCGGTGTTTCCGGTGATCGTGATCGTGGCGAGCTTGAACTTCCCGGGCGTCAACGGCAGCTGGGCGCTGCCGTAGCCGTTCTTGTATCCGCCGTCCCCGGCATTCAGCTCGCCGAAGTTGACCGAGAAGGAGGCTCCCATCTGGTTGACGAAATTGGAGTAGGTGACGGTCCCCCCGGCTGCCTCGAGATTGATGACATACGAGTTGAGGGAGAGCGGAGAGGTCCCGTCCACGTCGCAGACCGCCGGGCTCCCGTCACGGTTCTGATTGGTGATGATGTACACGTCCACCGTCGTGGGCGTGCCGTTCGGGTTCAGCTTGTCCACAGAGGCGTCGTAGGCAGCGTCCCCATTGGCGTCCAAGAACATGTACTGAGCGGACGCCGGAGCCGCGTAAAGGCCGAGGAGCGCCACCGCGAACGCTAGTCGCAAGAACAGCTTCATGCTTACCCTCCCTGTCACCGGCAGCGAGGTGACGTCTGGTGGTGGCTTGCTGAGGAAGACTTCGAACACCGTGCCGGGATCACGCGGGGGGAGGCATGGAACCGGCGTTTGCCGCGTGGGCATAATGCATGCCGTGACAGTGGCTACGAAGTTGTAGGAACTTGGGAGGTGCGGCGGGGTAGGACTTCCACTCTGGTGTAATGTTTGCCGAGGGCGGGTTGTATCACATACAACCTGTCCTTTTGTTTTTCGTATGTGCAGCGCGAATGACGCGCCGGCTCGCGTCCCTAGCTCGTGGTCTTCCCTGCCGGAGAGGCGGCGCTTCGCTTCATCGCCTCGCGCACGAGATCCCCTTGCGCCGTGGTGCCGACCCCGCTGTCGGTGCCAGTCGACCGCAGCGTACCTTTGCGGAACAGGCCTTCGACCGCCGTGCCGACGAGAGCGGCGGATTCCGGCTCGCCGACATGGTCGAGGAGCATCTGCCCGGCGAGGATCGCCCCGATCGGCGACGCCACGTTCTTGCCGGCGTGCTTGGGGGCGGAGCCGTGGATCGGCTCGAACATGGAGACCTTCCCAGGATGGATGTTGCCCGACGCGGCGACGCCCATCCCACCTTGGATGGCGGCCCCCAGGTCGGTGAGGATGTCGCCGAACATGTTCGAGACCACGACCGTGTCGAAGGACTCCGGGTTCTTCACCATCCACATGCACGCGGCGTCGATGTAGGCGTGATCGCGCTCGATGTCGGGATACGCCGCCCCGACCTCGGCGAAGACGCGCGTCCAGAGATCCATGGCTTGGACGGCGTTCGCCTTGTCGACCAGCGTCAGCTTCTTCCGCCGGTCGCGCTTCCGGCAGAGGTCGAACGCGTAGCGAACGACCCGCTCCACGCCTTTGCGCGTGAAGATCATCTCCTGCACCGCCACCTCGTCCGGCGTCCCCTTCTTGAGGAAGCCGCCGATACCGGCGTAGACGTCCTCGGTGTTCTCGCGGACCACGATCAGGTCCACGTCCTCGGGGCGCTTGTCCTTGATCGGGCACATCGCCTCGGCATGCAGCTTGATGGGGCGGAGGTTGACGTAGAGATCGAGCCCGAAGCGGATGCCCGAGATGATCGCGCGCTCCAGCATGCCGACCGGGATCCGCGGATCGCCGATCGCACCGAGCAGGATCGCATCGAAGCCGCGCAGCTCGTCGAGCGCGGAGGGCGGGAACGCCTCCTTCGTGCGAAGGTAGTGCTCTGCGCCGAACGGGAAGTCGCGAAGCTCGAGTCCGAAACCGTGGATCTCGGATGCCAGCTTCAACGTTGCGACCGCCTCGCGAGTCACCTCGGGTCCGATCCCGTCCCCGGGAAGGACCGCGATCTTGTGGATCCTAGCCACGAGCCACCGCCTTTCCCGAGCCCTTGTACGCGCGGATCGCCGCCAGGATCTCGTCCTCGGTCAGCACCGCCTCGCCTTGCTTGGCCAGACGGAAGAGATGCTCGACCAGACCGCGCTCGGCCTCGTAGCCGCGGGCGGTGAGCCAGTAGATGACGTTCGATTCGCCGCACATCGGTCCGATCTCGATCTCCTGGCGCAGGCCGAGGAGCCCGGCCGGCACGCTCGAATAGACGCGGTCCGCCAGCCAGTCGTCCCCCTTCTTCAGCGCCTTGATGACGGCCGCCGCGTGCACGCCGGTGCCGGTGCGGAACGCGTCCCGGCCGAGCGCCGGATAGTTGTAAGGAATCGGCACGTGGCATGACTCCGACACGAGCGTCGCGTACTCGGGGAGCGCCGTGAGGTCGCAGTCGAGCCAGCCGAGGAGCTTCAGGTTGATGAGGATGAGATCGAGCGGCGCGTTTCCCACCCGCTCGCCGACGCCGAGGATCGTCCCGTGCACGCGGTCCGCACCGGCCATGAGCGCGGCCAGCGCGCAGGCGACGCCGAGATCCCGGTCGCGATGCCCGTGCCAGTCGACCCCCACCGTCTCGCCCGTCGCGTCGACCACGCCGCGGATGAAGCGGATCACGCGCGCGGCGCCCTCCGGCGTCGCGTGCCCCACGGTGTCGGACACGCAGACCCGCCGCGCTCCGTGCTCGACCGCGCACGTGTAGAGCGCGCGCAGGATCTCGGGGCGGGCGCGCGTCGTGTCCTCGGTCACGTACATGACCGGCACGCCGTGCTCGGTGGAGTAGCGGACCGCCTCCTCCGTATGCCGGAGCAGCCGGTCCACGTCCCAGTCCTCCGCGTACTGGCGGATGGGGCTGCTGCCGATGAACGTCGCCGCCTCGATCCGGAGCCCCGTCTTCTGCGTGATGTCGATGATGGGATCGATATCGTTCTTGTGGGTGCGCGCGGCGCAGTAGGGCTCGATCGGGAGCTTCGCGGTCGCGATCTCGCGAGCGAGGGCGAGCGTCGCCTCGTGCGCGCGAGGGCCGGCGCCCGGGAGACCGATGTCGTTCCCGTGCACGCCGAGCGAGGCCTGGAGATGGAGCGCGCGGATCTTCTTCTCGATGGGCGGATCGGTGACCGAGGGAGACTGGAGCCCGTCCCGGAGCGTCTCGTCCACGACCTGCACGCGCCGGGGCGGCCGGGGAGGCGGGTCCTCCCCCACGTTCCAGTCGTAGATGAGATCGCGCTCGTCGAGTTCGCTCATGCGAGCGATTCCACCACCATCGCGATGCCCTGCCCTCCGCCGATGCAGGCGGCTGCGACGCCGGTCCGCTTCTTCCGGCGGCGGAGCTCGTAGAGGAGCGTGAGAAGGAGCCGCGTTCCCGTCGCGGCGAGCGGGTGCCCGAGCGCGATGGCGCCGCCGTTCACGTTCGTCTTCTCACGCGGATTGCCGAGCTCCTTCTCGACGGCCAGGTACTGCCCCGCGAACGCCTCGTTGATCTCGAAAAGATCGACGTCGTCCACGGTGAGCCCCGCCTGCTTGAGCGCGCCGCGGGTGGCGGGTACGGGGCCGATCCCCATCGTCTCGGGATCGACGCCGGTGACCGACCAGGACACGATGCGCCCGATCGGCTCGAGGTCGCGCTTCTCCGCGTGCCGCGCGGTCGTCACGACGACCGCGGCCGCGGCGTCCACGATTCCGCTCGCGTTCCCCGCCGTGACGAAGCTGTCCTTGCCGAACGCCGGCGGGAGCTTGGCGAGCCCTTCCTTCGTCGCTCCCTCGAAGCAGTGGTCGTCCTTGTCCACGACCTTCCCGTCCTTCCCCACGGTGACCGGGACGATCTCCTCGCTCAGGATGCAGGAGTCGATGGCGCGGCGCCCTTCCGTATTGCTCCGGAGCGCGTACGCGTCCTGCTCCTCGCGCGAGATTCCGTAGCGTCGCGCGAGATTGTCCGAGGTCTGGGCCATGAAGAGGCCGCAGTACGAATCGCGGAGTCCCGTCATGAGCGAGTCCTCGAGCATGCCCTGGCCGAACTTGATCCCCGAGCGCGCCCCGCGCACCACGAACGGAGCCTGGCTCAGATTCTCCATCCCACCCGCGAGCACGAAGGAAGCCTCGCCGAGCTGGAGGAGCTGTGCCGCATTGATGACGGACTGGATCCCCGAGCCGCAGAGGCGGTTGATCGTGAGCGCGGGGACCGGCACGGGAATGCCCGCCTTGAGTCCGACGTGGCGCGCGCCGTAGATCGCGTCGCTGCTCGTCTGGAGCACGTTCCCCAGGATCACGTGATCGATCGTATCGGCGGGAACTCTCGACCGCTCGAGCGCCGCCTTGGCCGCGACCACGCCGAGGTCGATGGCGGAGACGTCCTTGAGCGCGCCGCCCGGCTTGCCGTTTCCCGCGCGCCCGCCGACCCACTCGGTCATCGGGGTGCGCGCCCCGTTCACGATGACGATCTCGTCCTTCGCCATGATTCCTTCCTAGCTCTTGGAGTAGTCGTAGAAGCCGCGCCCCGACTTCCGTCCCAGATAGCCGGCGAGCACCATGCGCTTGAGGAGGGGGGGCGCCGCGTACTGCGGCAGCTTGAACTCCTCGAACATGATGTTGGCGATCGAGAGGGTGGTGTCAAGGCCGACGAAGTCGAGGAGCGTCAAAGGTCCCATCGGGTAGCCGCACCCCAGCTTCATCCCGTTGTCGATATCCTCTTTGGACGCCACGCCGGATTCGTAGATCCGCGCCGCGTCCAGGAGATAAGGCACCAGGAGCCGGTTCACGACGAACCCGGGGGTGTCCTGGGCCACCACGGCGGTCTTCCCGAGCTTCTCCACGAATCCCCGCGCCTGCTCGAAGGCGGCGTCGGACGTGGGGAGCGCGCGGATCACCTCGACCAGCTTCATGAGCGGCACGGGGTTGAAGAAGTGGAGGCCCAGGACCCGCTCCGGCCGCGACGCCGTGGCCGCGATCTCGGTGATGCTCAGGGACGAGGTGTTGCTCGCGAGCACGGTGGAGGCGGGGACGATCCGGTCCAGGGTGGAGAAGACCTGGCGCTTGGCGTCGAGGTTCTCCAGAACGGCCTCGATCACGAGGTCGCAGGTCGCGAGATCTTGAAGCTCGGTGGTCCCCTTGATCCGGCCGAGCGTCTCGTCCTTCACGTCGGCCGTGAGCTTCCCTTTCGCGACGCCGTCCTCGAGGAACTTCCGGATCCGGCCGAGTCCCTTGTCGAGCGCCGGCTTGTCCACCTCGCGCACCCACGTCGTGAAGCCGGCCTGCGCGCTCACCTGCGCGATGCCCGAGCCCATGAGGCCGCAGCCGACGACTCCCACCGTCTTCATACCCGTCCCTCCTTCCCGTCCCGGATGAATTCCACGGCCAGGCCGAGACCGCCGCTCACGCAGAGCGTGGCGAGACCGAGCCGCGCACCGCGTCTCCCCATCTCGTGGAGGAGCGTCGTCACGATGCGCGCGCCGGTCGCGCCGATCGGATGGCCGAGCGCGATCGCGCCGCCGTTCACGTTGAGCTTCGCCTTGTCGAGTGCGAGATCGCGATCGCACGCGATCACCTGTGCCGCAAACGCTTCGTTGAGCTCGATCAGCTCGTAGTCCGAGAGCGCGCGGCCGGTCTTGGCGAGGAGCTGCCGGGTCGCAGGCACGGGGCCGATCCCCATGATCGATGGATCCACGCCGACCGTGACGCTCTCGCCCAGCCACGCCTGGGGCGTCCAGCCCCGCTCCTTCACCACCGACTCCCCCGCGAGCACGAGCGAGGCCGCGCCGTCCGTGATGCCGGACGCATTTCCCGCGTGCACCGTGCCGTCCTTCCGGAACACGGGGGGGAGCTTGGCCATCTCCGCGAGCGTCGTGTCCGGCCGGGGGTGCTCGTCCGCCGCGATGGTGCGCGTCTCGCCTTTCTTCCCCGTGATCTCCACGGGCACGATCTCGGGCTCGAGACGCTTCGACCGGATCGCCTCACCCGCCTTGCGCTGACTCTCGAGCGCGAACGCGTCCTGCTCCTCGCGCGAGATGGAGTAGAGATCCGCCAGCTTCTCCGCGGTCTCCCCCATCACCATCCCGCAGATCGGGTCGAGGAAGCCGTCCTGGTACATGCCGTCCACGACCTTCGCGTTCCCGAGCCGGTAGCCGAGCCGCGCGCGGTCGAGAAAGTAGGGGACGCGGGTCATCGACTCGCCCCCTCCCGCGAGCACGATCCTGGCGCGTCCGAGGACGATCCGTTCCGCGCCGAGGATAATCGCCTGGAGTCCCGAGCCGCACGCCTGGTTCACGGTGAACGCCGGCCTCTCTTTGGGAATGCCGGACTTCATCGCGACCTGACGCGCCATGTTGGGACCGCCGCCCGCCTGGCGCGCGCAGCCGTAGATGAGCTCGTCCACCTCCGAGGGATCGACGCCCGCGCGCTCGAGCACGCCGCGCGTGGCGACCGCGCCCAGGTCCGAGGCCGTGAGATCGGCGAACGAGCCGAGGAACTTTCCGATCGGGGTGCGCGCGGATGCGACGACGGCGACGCGTTCAGCCATGCGGGATGTGGCTACGCGCCCGTGAACGCGGGCTTACGCTTCTCTAAGAACGCGGTCAGACCCTCGCGCATGTCGCCGGTCGCGGAGAGGAGCCCGAAGTAGGCGGATTCGAGCTCGAGGCCGCGCTCGATCCCGGCCTCCGCTCCTCGGATCGCCGCTTCCATCGCATAGCGCACCGCCAAGGGACCGCGCCCCAGGATTTCGCGCGCCACCTTCTCGCAGTGCGGGATGAGATCGGCCGGAGGCACGACCGCGTTGACGAGCCCGATGCGAAACGCCTCCGCGGCGTCGATCATGCGGGCGGTCGTGATGAGCTCGATCGCCCGGCCGAGACCGACGAGGCGCGTGAGGCGTTGGGTGCCGCCGTAGCCCGGCATGATCCCGAGTCCGACTTCGGGCAGTCCCAGCTTCGCGTTGTCCGACGCGAAGCGCATGTGGCACGCAAGGGCGAGCTCGCAGCCGCCGCCGAGCGCGAAGCCGTTCACCGCGGCGATCACGGGCTTGCCCAGATTCTCGATCACGTTGAAGGCCGCCTGCCCGAGCCGGGACGACGCTTCTCCCTGCAGCGGCGTCATCACCGCGAGCTCGTTGATGTCGGCGCCGGCGACGAACGCCTTCTCCCCCGCACCCGTCACGATCACGGCGCCGACGGCCGGATCGTCCTTCAGGGCGCAGAAGGCGATGTGGAGCTCCTTGATGGTCGCTTCGTTGAGCGCGTTCAGGACCTTGGGCCGGTTCATGGTGACGCGGGCGAGCCGGTTCTCGATCGCGACGGTCAGGTTTTCGTAACCCATTGCCTTCTTGTGGATTGGGTGGATGGGAAGTGCCCCCTTGGCGACGCCGGGGCGAAGGTCACAGAGGGGGATCAAATCACCCCGGCCCGCCGGCTGTCAAAGGCTTTACGCCCAGGCCGGAACAAGGAGGCGCCTCGGAACGTAGAGCGATGCAGCATGCCCCGCCTCCGAGCCACAGTAAGAGCCATCGCGCTCCTCGCGCTCGTCTTCCTGCCGTCGCGCGGCGTCGCCGCGTCCAAGGGCGCGGCCATGGCCGTTCCGTTCGATTCGGGGGGCGTGCGGGTCACCCTGATCACCGATGAAGCCGAGGCCGTCCTCAGGCTCCTGCGCGCGCCGCGATCGCCCAGAGCCGAGTGGGAGCGCCTCTGGTCGAGCGACGGATACCAGAGGCTGAAGCGCCGCGAAACCGCCATGGGGCGGGCGTTCACCGACTCGTCGTTCGCGGCGTTCGTCCGGGCCGACTCGACGCACGCGCGGGCGGAGGCCTATGCGCGAACGCTCGAGGCCTGGAGCAGGGCCGACCTCACGGGCGCCGGCCAGCGCGCCCTCGCCTACCTCCCTCCGCGCTCGATCATCCGGGCCAAGGTCTACCTCCTCATCAAGCCGCGGACGAACAGCTTCGTCTTCGAGACCAACACCGATCCCGCGATCCTCCTCTACCTCGATCCGGCGGTGACGCCGGCCAAGCTCGAGAACACGGTCGCGCACGAGCTCCATCACATCGGGTACGCGGCCGCGTGCCAGACGCCCGAGGACACGACGCTCACCCAGGGAGCGCGCGCGGCGAGGGTGTGGGTCAGCGCGTTCGGGGAGGGGCTCGCGATGCTCGCGGCGGCCGGCGGTCCCGACCACCATCCGCACGAGGTGAGCCCGCCCGAAGAGCGCGCGCGATGGGACCGCGACATCGCGCACGCGGGGGACGACCTGAAGACCGTCGACCGCTTCCTCGCCGACGTCGCGACCGGGCGGCTCAGCGATCCCGATTCCATCCGCGCGCGGGGCATGTCGTTCTTCGGCGTGCAGGGACCGTGGTACACGGTCGGGTACATGATGGCGCAGTCGATCGAACAGATGATGGGACGCGACGCGCTCATCGCCACGATCTGCGATCCGGTGTCGCTCCTCGAGACCTACAACCGCGCGTTCACCTCCCGTATGAGCTGCCGCCTCCCACCGCCCACCTGGTCGCCGGAGCTCCTGCGCGCGCTCCGCGCGACCACTAAAGGCTCGCCGTGAGCCCGAGCGCGAACGCGCGACCCCGCGCCGGGAATCCCTTCACCTCCGAGTAGTCCCGGTCGAGCGCGTTCGAGAGACGCGCGTGGACTTCGAGCGGCGCCCAGCGCCGGAGTGACGCGGAAGCCCCGAGATCGAGCGCGGCGTAGCCCGGATTGTCGCCGACCAGCATCTCGCCGTTCACGTTCTCGAAGTCGAACGGGTCGCGCACGGGATCGACCCAGCGCCACGCGCCGGTCAAGGTCACGTCGGAATGGAGCCGAACCTCGCCCGAGGCGGTGAAGCGCCACGCGGGACGCTTCGCGAGCCTCCGGTCCGGATCGGGGTCGCTCTCGGTGAGCTTTGTGGCGATCAGGTGCGCGGCCGAGGCGCGAAGATGGACCCCCGCGCGCGGCACTGCGCCGATCGCGTACTCCTCCCCTTCGATGCGCGCGCTGCCGATGTTGTCGGGAGCGAAGAACGAGTTCGACTGGATCAGGTCCTGGAACTCGGTGTGGTGGTAGGTCGCCTGCGCCGTGAGCCGGCCATCCAGCCAGCGGCCGTCCGCCCCCGCCTCCCACGTGGTCGAGCGCTCGGGGTTGAGCGTGGTGTCGCTGTAGCCCGGATAGTAGAGATCGCTCAAGGTCGGCGCCGTGAACGCGCGGCCGTATCCCCCCCGGAGCTTCACCCCTCCGCCGACGAGAACCGCCGCGGCGACGCGCGGCAACCCGAACGCGCCGTAGACCGAGTGATCGTCCACCCGGATCCCGGCGTCGAGGAGGAGCATGCGCTTCCACTCGGCATGCCCGTCCGCATAGAGCGAGCGCGAGTGGACGCCCCGGTCCACGCGCGTCTTCGCCGGAAATCCGAAGAAGACCGATTCGTCGGTCCGGTCCACCTGATCGCCGCGGTACTCGGCTCCGAGGATCACGCGGGCTCCGGCCCAAGGCGACGCACCGAGGCGGAGCGCGCCTACGTCGCGCGTGTTCTTGAGGTGCGTGTCCTGCTGATCGCCGCCCGGCTGATTCTCACCGTTCACGTAGTGGATGTGCCCGTAGAGGATCGATCCTTCACCTTCGAGCGCGACCGCCGGGCTGAACTTGTGGCGCCACGTGGCGGCCCCCACCGCGAGGCGGTCGTTCTCGTCGATGTTGGGATCGTGGATCTGCACGGGACCGGGATTGAAGATGAAGTCGTAGGGAAGCTGCTTGTCGCCATCGGTTCCCATCGCGCTCAGGCGTAACCGGTCGTTGGCCGATACGGGGACCTCGGCGCGTCCCGTTCCGCTCCAACCCGTGTACTCGTCGCGCGGCCCCACGCCATCGGAGCTCAAGCGGGTCACGGCGATCCCAAGAGGGGCAGACCCGAAGACGCCGGCCCACTCCGCGCCGGCGCGCACGGTCGCGTCCTCGCCGTATTCCACCGACGCGCGTGTCCGGGATGCGGCCGGTGCGCCTTCGACCCGCGACAGGAGCTGGATCACGCCGCCCACCGCGGCGGTGCCGTAGAGCGACGAAGCGGGCCCACCGAGCACCTCCACCTGCTCCACCCCCGCCTCGCTCGCGTCGGCGAAGTCGAACGTGCCGGCCCACGGGCCGTTCAAGGGAACGCCGTCGAAGAGCACGAGTGTGTGGCGCGGATCGGCGCCGCGAAGCCGCACGTCGGTCAGCTTTCCGAGCGTGCCCGAGCGCTGCACGTCGATGGCCGGCACCTGGCGGAGGATCTCGGCGAGGAGGAGCGGCCTCTGGGCATCGAGCCGGTCCTTGTCGATCACGGTCACCTCGAGCGGGATCTTGTCGAGCGGCAAGGGACTCCGCTCGGCCGTGACGACCGTGGGCGGAAGGGTGTAGCGGGCCGCCTCGGTCGTGTCGGACGTCGCGACGGACGTGGAGTCGGGCGGAGAATCGGCGGCGAACGCGCGCGGAGCGTGGATGGATGCGACGAGCGCGACGAAGAGAAGCGAGCGATGAAGCGGCGACGGGGGGTGCGGTCCCATGGTCCTCCCTCTCGAAGGATGGGTGCCTACGATGAGAGAGGGCCGGTCTCCTGACTCGCGGGTCGTCCTCCAGCGGCGCCTTCCCGGGCCGAGCCCAGTGGCAAATCGCCGCCTTCGTCACCGCTCACAGTGGCGGGGCCGTGTCGGATTCGCACCGACTTCCCGGGCCTCGAAGCGAGGCCCTTCCCCCTCCCGCCGCGGGGTTGCCGCGGCGGGAGGACCCTAGCCGAAGAAGGGCTCCTCGGTCAAACGAGGGCTAGAACTTCACCTGCGGCGCGGCCTTCGCCGACGCGGGCGCCTCGAAGAGCGGATAGGGCTGGAAGTTGAAGCTCGAGGCGACCAGGTTCGCGGGGAACTGGCGGATCCGGATGTTGTAGGTCCGCACCGTCTCGTTGTACCGCATGCGCTCGGTCGCGAGTCGGTTCTCCGTTCCCGCAAGCTCGTCCTGGAGCATCTGGAAGTTCTCGCTCGACTTGAGCTGCGGATAGTTTTCGACGACGACGAGGAGCCGCGACAGCGCGTTCGAGAGATCGTTGCTCGCCGCCATTTGATCCTGCGGCGTCTTAGCGCCCCCCATCCGGGCGCGCGCGTCCGCAATGGCGGTGAAGATCGTGGTCTCCTGCTTCGCGTAGCCCTTCACGGTTTCCACGTAGTTCGGGATGAGATCGTTCCGGCGCTGGAGCTGGTTCTCCACCTGGGACCATGCCGTCTTGTTCTGCTCCTGGAGCGACACCAGATTGTTGTACGTGCCCCGGATGTAGTTCGCCACGCCGAGCGCGATCAAAACCAGGACGCCCAGCACCACGAGGACGGTGATCATCGGTCGTGTTCGCGAAGCCATGGCTACCCTCCCGATACGGTGGATGACCGGCGGTCGAGCCCTTCGACCACCTCGATCAGACGGCTCAAGATCGACTGCGCGGACGTGAGGAGCTTCTGGGCCTCGACGCGCTCCCGCTCGCCGGGACGGCAGGCCACGAGGAGCCGGAGCGATTCCGCATCGACTCCGAAGCGGGAGGCGCATTTCTCCGCCGCCTCGCCCCGCGTGCGCGGCACCGGCTCCCCCGCGAGATGGAGGAGGCCCGACGCGGACGCGGCGATCGCGGACCCCGAGCGCGCCGCCCAGTGGCTCGCGCCGGACGGCGTTCGCGCGAGCGCGAGATAGGTCCAGGCAAGCCCCATCTCCTGCGCCCGGAGGGTGCGCTCCACCTGGTCTCGCAGCTCCCCGGCATCGATCGAGAGACCCCGGAAGGGATCCTCGCCGAAGAGCGTCTCGTGACACTCGCGGATCAGGAGATATTCGAGCGGAAACACGTCGAGGGACCGGTCGAGGCTCCCCTTGGAAAGCAGCAGCGGACGCGTGATGCGCCGCTTCGACCAGGAATCGTGGAGCGAGCGAAGAGCCTCGAGCTCCGGCGCGCCGAGCGTCGTGAGCGTGAACGCCACGTTCACGTCCGAGTGGCCGGGATGGAAGTCCCCCGAGGCCGCGCTGCCGTAGAGCACCGCGCCCAGGAGCCGTTCGCCGAGCGCCTGCTTCGTCGCCTCGACTGCCTCTCCCGCCGCGACGCGGGGATCGAAGGACTTGCTGAACATCGCCGTCACCGAACCTCCGTTCTCAGCTAGAAGCCACCGCTCGCGCCGCCGCCGCCGCTCCGGCCTCCGCCGAAGCCGCCGAACCCACCGCCGCCACCGCCTCCTCCGCCTCCGCCAAAGCCGCCGAACCCGCCGAGCCCGCCGAGTCCGCCGCCGAACCCACCCCACGGATCGTACCAGCCGCCCCGCCGTCGGGTGCGCCAGCCTCCAGGGCGCATGCGCGAGCGGATGACGCTCGAGATGATGAAGAAGAGGATGAACAGGACGAGGGGCAGCATCCGCGCGCTCGATCCGCCACTCGCTCTCGGCACCACCATGGGACCGCCCCGGTCGAGCGTCACGCCGCGATCCGCGGCGACGATCGCCGCGATCGCCTGGACCCCGCGCCAGAGTCCGGGGCCGAAGCGATCGGCCCGCAGGTCCGGCCCCATGACGTTTCGGATGATGGAGCCGGCGCGGCCGTCCGGGATCAGCCCCTCGAGTCCGTAGCCCACCTCGATCCGCACGCGCCGCTCGTCGCGCGCGAGGAGGATGAGCGCCCCCTCATCTCGCTTGCTGCCGATGCCCCAGGCCTTGTAGAGCTCCTCGGCCGCGGGATCGATCACCTCTCCCTCGAGGCTAGGGATCGTGACGACCGCGACCTCGACCTCCGTCTTGGCGTTGAGCTCCCGGATCAAGGCGTCCATCGAGTCGGCCGACGCCGCGTCGATGATCCCGGCGAAGTCGTTGACGTACCCCGTCGGCTTCGGCCAGGCGCGCGCGTGCGCGTGCGCCGGCACGAGCAGCGCCGAGACGAAGACCGCGGCGAGAAGGAGCCTAGTTCGAGCGATAGTTCGTGAACTGGAGATCAAGTCCGAAGTCCTGACCTTTCACCGCCTGGATGACGGCTTGGAGATCGTCCCGCTTCTTTCCCGTAACGCGCACCTGGTCCTCCTGGATCTGGGCCTGTACGCGGATGCCGCTCCCCTTGATGAACTTCACGATCTCCTTGGCCTTCTCGGACGGAATTCCCTTCCGGACCGTGACCTCCTGCCGCACCGATCCCTTGGCTGCGGGCTGGATCGCTTTGTACTCGAGCGCCTTGAGCGACACCCCGCGCTTCACGAGCTTGGTGGTGAGGATGTCGATCACGGCCTTGAGCCGCGACTCATCGTCCGAGGTCAACGTGAGCGACTCCTTCTCGAGCTTGATGTCGCTGACCGAACCCTTGAAGTCGAACCGCTGGCGGATCTCCTTCAGGGCCTGCTGCACCGCGTTCGATACCTCCATCAGATCCACGTCGGAGACGATGTCGAACGAATTCTCGCCTGCTGCCATCCACGCTCCTTGGCCGCCCGCCGGAGGGCAGGAGGCAAAAAGGAGAGGGAAGCGGAGCGCCGTGCGCCCGCTTCCCTCCCGTGTCGCTCGCTACTTTATGCGTGCTGCCTCTTAAGCTCGGTTCGTCGTCGGTAGCGGAAAAACCTGGATCGAGACGCGACCTTAGTGGGTCGTCATGGACCCCGCCGCCGTGGTGTCCGTCATCATCGGCGTGGCCATCGTGTCGGCAGGGGCTGGCTGCTCCATCTGCTGATCCATGGTCGAGGTGCCCTCGGTCGAGGTCTGCTCCTTCTTCGCGCAGCCGACCGCGAGAACCAGCGCGATGGCGAACACGAACACCAGCGTGATGGTCAGAAACTTCTTCATTCCCCAATCACCTCCCTTCGATTGAAGCCATCGATCTCGATTGCGGTGGTGCAACCCGTACCCCCATAAAGCAAAACACCACTGATGAAAGCGGTGCCGGGGCGAACAGGTGCTATTTTCGAACAGCAGCGGGTGCGATTTCGACCCGTTTCGCCGCCGGGACCCCCCGCGGCAAGAACGGCGCGGACACTACGGACCCCCCGAAATCCTGTCAAGTCCCTCTTTAGTAGGATCAGAGGATCGAAAGGGCGTGGTCGAGGTCTCGGAGCAGGTCGTCGAGATCCTCGATGCCGACGGAAATTCTTATCAATCCGTCGGTTAGCCCGACCTTCTCCCGCTCCTCCCTGGGCACGGAGGCGTGGGTCATCGTGGCCGGGTGGCTGATCAGACTCTCGACCCCGCCCAGGCTCTCGGCCAGGGAAAAGACCTTGGTCCGGGGAAGGACCGCGGCCCCCTTCTCGATCGATCCGACGTCGAAGGCGATCATCCCGCCGTACCCGCTCGCCTGGCTCTCGTGGAGCGCGCGCCCCGGGTGGTCGGGAAGTCCGGGATAGAGCACACGCTCGAGCTTCTTGTGCTTCGAGAGCCACGCCGCGATCGCGCGTGCGTTCGATTCGTGTCGGTCCATGCGGACCGCGAGGGTCTTGATGCCGCGCAGCACGAGCCAGCAATCGAAGGGACCGGGCACCGCGCCGGCCGCGTTCTGGAGGAACCGGAGCCGCTCGCTCGCGGCCGCGTCGTTCGAGACGATCACCCCACCCACCATGTCGCTGTGTCCGTTGAGGTACTTGGTCGCGCTGTGTACGACGAGGTGGGCGCCGAGCTCGATGGGCCTCTGGAAGTACGGGGTCATGAACGTGTTGTCGACCGTGAGCAGCGCGCCCTTGGAGTGCGCGAGCTCCGCAAGCTTCCTGAGATCCGAGACGATCATCGAGGGGTTCGTCGGCGTCTCGATGAAGACCATCTTGGTCGAGGGCCGGAACGCGGCCTCGACCAGGTTGAGGCACGAGGTGTCGACGTACGTGAAGTCGAGGCCGTAGGGGCGCACCACCCGCTCGAAGAGCCGGTAGGTGCCGCCGTACATGTTGTTGGACGCGATCACGTGATCCCCCGACTTCAAGAGCTGGGTGATCGTCGTGATGGCCGCCATCCCCGATCCGAACGCCAAGCCATCCGTCCCCTTCTCGAGCACGGCCACGTTCTTCTCGAGCGCGATCCGCGTCGGATTCTGGGTGCGGGCGTACTCGAAGCCCTTGTGCTTCCCGAGCCCCTGCTGGACGTAGGTCGAGGTCTGGTAGATGGGGACCGTCACGGCCCCCGTCGTGGGATCGGGCTCCTGCCCGGCGTGGATGGCGTCGGTCGAAAAGCCCATCAGGCGTTGATGTACTCGATCAGGTCGAAGCGGGTGAGCATGCCGGTGGGCCGGCCCGTCTCGTCCACCGCGAGCGCGGCGTTCCGCTCCGCGAGGAGCTTCATCACCCGCGGCAGCCGCTCGTGGAGCGACACGGTCGGCAGCGACTTCTCGATCAGGTACTCGAGGCGCGACTCCGGATTGGCGGTGCCGTCCAGGACCTTCTGCATCAGGGCCCCCTCGGTCACCGCTCCGACCACCTTCCCGTCCTTGAGCACCGGCAGCTGCGAGATGTTGAACTCGCGGATCAGGGCGAGCGCGCGCGAGGCGGGCTCGTCGTAGCTCACCGTGACGATGGCCGGCACGTGGTTCCCCTTGGCCCGGATGATCTCGCCCACCGTGACCGCGTTCGAATCGAGCAGATGGTTGTCCCGCATCCACTCGTCCGAGTGCACCTTGCTGAGGTACCGCTCCCCCGTGTCGGGGATGATGACGACGACGAGGTCCTCGGGGTTGGCCCGCCGCGCCACCTGGAGCGCTGCGTAGAGCGCGGTGCCGGCCGAGCCCCCGGAGAGGATCCCCTCCTCGCGCGCGAGGCGGCGGGCCAGGTTGAGCGACTGGCTGTCGTTGACCGCGATGACCTCGTCGATCGTCGAGAAGTCGAGCGTGCCCGGGAAGAAGTCCTCGCCGATGCCCTCCACCTTGTATGGCTTCGGGGCGATCACCTTCTTCGTGTCGAAGTATTCCTTGAGGATGGACCCGATCGGGTCGGCTCCGATCGTCTTGATCTTCGGGTTCTGCTGCTTGAGATAGCGTGAGGTGCCGCTGATCGTGCCGCCCGTGCCGAGTCCGGCCACGAAATGCGTGACCTTCCCCGCGGTCTGCTCCCAGATCTCAGGACCGGTCGTGCGGTAGTGGGCCTCGGGATTCGTGGGGTTGTAGTACTGGTTCGCGAGATAGGCGCCCGGTGTCTCGCGCACGATCCGCTTCGCCACCTCATAGTAGGACTCGGGCGAATCGGGCGGGACCGACGTCGGGGTGATCACGACCTCGGCGCCGAAGGACTTGAGGAGGTTGACCTTCTCCTTGCTCACCTTGTCCGGCATGACGAGCACGGAGCGGTAGCCCTTCACCGCGGCCACCATCGCGAGCCCGGTCCCGGTGTTCCCGGACGTGGCCTCGACGATCGTGCCGCCGGGCTTCAGGAGCCCCTTCGCCTCGGCCTCGGCCATGATCGCGATCGCGATCCGGTCCTTCACCGAGCCACCGGGGTTGAAGGCCTCCACCTTGGCGACGAGCGAGGCGCGGCAGTCCTTGGCGATCGCGTGAAGCCGGACGAGCGGCGTCCGGCCGACGGTCTCGAGAATGCTGTCGTAAATGCGTGGCTCGGCGGGCGTGCGAGCGCCCGTCTGCTCGGGCATACGTTCGGTCTGGCCTTTCATGAGTTCGCTTCGGCGGAAGGAAACGCGACGGAACCGCGCGAAAAGGCTACGGTTCCGGCCGCGCAGGGTCAAGCGCGGATTTCGCGGGCGCCCCTCGGGCGAGTGGCGCCGGCGGGTGGATCAGGGGCGCACGGACGGTGCCTTGAGGAGGGTCTCGATGTACCCGAGGATCTCGGCGAAGTCGTACGGCTTCGTGACGAAGCGATTCGCCCCCATCTCGAGCGCGAGGGTCTGGTCCCCCTCCTGCGTGCGCGCCGAGAGGATGATGATCGGGATGTGCTTGAACCGATCGTCGAACTTGAGCAGACGGCACACCTTGTATCCATCCAGCTTGGGCAGCATGAGGTCGAGGAGGATCACGTCCGGCTTGATCTCGCGCGCCTTCTTCAAGCCCTCCTGCCCGTCCGACGCCACCTCCACCGTGTAGCCCGAAGCCTTGAGCCCGAATTCGAGCACGCGCACGAGATCCGGCTCGTCGTCGACGACGAGGACGCGTCCTCGCGGGGATTCCTGATCCGTCACGACGTCACCTCCCGTTTCCGTTCACGTCCTGGGACACGGCGCGGGGATCGAACGGATCCCTGCCCCACCCGGCCGGCGTCGGCTCCGCAAGCGGCGCCGAGGTCGTGGCCAACGCGGCCGCCGCTCCGAACGTCGGCGCGTGGTGCCGCGGCCTTCCCTTCTCCGAGACAGCCCAGGCGAGCGCCAAGGCCAGCACGCCGAGGAGCACGTACGTCCTCGGATTCGCCGACTTCCGCACCTCGCCCGCAATCCGTTCCATGGAACCCGCCTCTCAAGGCGCCCCGTAGAGGTCGAACCGGACCTCCGCCTGGAGCGCGGGATAGCTCGCGCCGTCATACCGGAGCGCGACCGTTCGCGCCATCACGAACGCACTCATCCCGTCCACCTCGCGCACGTACTCCGCGAGGTCCCGATACGTCCCCCGGAGCCGGAATCGAAGGCTCTGCCGCACGAGTCGCGCCGGCGCGCCGGCGAGACCCGGCACCGTCTCCTCCGCCGGCGGGCCGACCGGATCGATGGTCTCCGTCACGATCCCGTGGCGCGCCGCGATCGGATCGAGCGCCTTCAGAAACGCGGGCACGAGCAGGCGCGCCGGCGGAGCCTGCCTCCCGCGCGCCGCTTCGACGCTCTCGGCCGGATGCGCATTCGACCAGGCGGCGAGATCGCCGATCCCCCGCTCGAGATCGTCCACCTTCGACGCGAGAGATCCGTAGCGAGCCTTGAGCGCACCCAGCTCCCGCTCGCGCGGCCCGACGTACACCGCGCGCACCGCCCCCGTCGAGACGACGAGCACGAGCGCCAGGAGCGCGAGCCGGACCATCGGGTGCCGCACGCTCCTCATCATGGCGCCCCTCCGCTCGTCAGCCTCGCTTCGAGCACGAAGCGGCTTTGCGCCGGCCCTGTCGCCTGGCAGGTCTGAAGCGCGACCTGATCGACGTAGGGCGAGCTCTCGAGCGACGCCATGAGATCCCCGAGCGGCGCCTCCGGACGGAGCCGCTCGCGCTTCACGAGCCCCTCGATCCGGATCGTCACCGCGCCGGGCGTCGTCGCGGCGGCCGCGGCGTCCGCGTCCTCAGGCTTCGGCTCGACCAGCGCGACCGACAGGAGCCGCGCGTCCGAGCCCACGCGGTGGCTCAGGTCGCGGAGCACCTCCGCCCACGCGGGGGTCGGCCCGCGGAGCGACGCCATCACAGCGTCCGAGGACGCTTCCTCGCTGCGAGCCTCCCGGAAGCGGACGACCTGGTCCGCGTACGGAGCCACGGACGCGAGCTTTCGCTCGAGATCCATGACCCGCGCCCGCTCCCGCTGGACGCTCATCTCGGCCGGCAGCGACACCGAGAGGAGGAGCACGAGGGTGGCGGCGATCGCGACCCTCGGCTGCACCGCTTCCGCCACACGCGAAAGCGGCCCCAGATTGGACGGCTCGAGAAAGTCGATCGCGCCCGGGTCCAGGTGGCCCAGGCCGGCCACCGCCCCCCACGCGAGCGCCCCTCCCTGGGATTCAGAATCGACCGTCTCGACCGGCATCTTGAGGACGCCGGCCAGGTAGGCGGCGAGCCCGGGTACGCGCGCCGTCTCCCCGAGGAGGGCGATCTTCGAGACCGTCTGTCCGTGGAACTGCTCGTGCACGTAGTCGACCGAATTCCAGAGCTCGCGCGTCAGGCGCTCGAGACTCGGGCGGAGCATGACCAGCACGGCGGAGGCCGGAATCTCCGACGAGGGGCGCTCCTCGCCTCCGCCCACGACCCCATGCGAGAGGAGCAGGCTCTCGGCTTCATCCGCGTCCAGGAGCCGCACTCCCTGGCCGGGCACCACGATGGATCGAAGCGCGTCGATGAACGACGCGACGCCGACGCCGCATTCGCGCGTGAACCGGATCTCGTCCCCGCGGAAGATCGTGATGTGGCTCTCGCGCGGACCCAGGTCGAGATACGCCACCTCTTCCTCGTGGTCGAGCGAGCGAGCCGAGCGGAGGAGCGAGCGCAGCGCCGTGGCGCGGATCGTGAGCCGCCGCGGGACGAGTCCCCCGGACTCGAGCGCGCGGATCGACTCTAGGATCGCGCGCTTGGGGGCAACGGCGACGAGCACGTCGATGCCCGTCCCCTGAACCGAAGGGCCCAGCACTTCGTGGCGGATCGCCGCTTCCTCGATCGGATAGCCGATCAGGTTGCGGCACTCGAGCGCGAGCGCGGCCTTCAAGTCGGCCCCCTTCATCGGCGGAAGCGTGAGACGGCGCACGACGACTTCGCTTCCCTCGAGCATCGCGGCGGCGGAGCGGCCATCCAGTCCCAGCGCCTCGACGAGCTCCCGGATGGACGTGCCGGCACGGGGCGGCTCGCCTGGAGCGACAACGCGGGCCCACCCCTGGCCCCGCTCGACGCCGATCAGGGCCCGGCTCGATTCGCCGAGCAGCGCGCCGAGACGGCGCGTGAATGCCTCGGCGCCGCTCATGGACGGGACTCCGACCAGGCGACGACCGAGAGGACGCCGGTCACCTTGCGCACGCGCCCGTTCAGGCGGCAGCCGATGTAGTACTCGCCCGACGGCGTGATCGCGAGCCCGACCGGCGCGTGGAGGCGCGCCTGGCTGGACGGCCCGCCGTCTCCCTGGAACCCGGATACGCCTGTTCCCGCGACGGTCGCGATGGACGCGGTCGCGATCTCGATCCGGCGGATGCGCTCGTTCCCGGTGTCGGCGATGTAGAGGTCGCCGCCTGGGCTGGCTTCGAGCGAGCGCGGACCCGCGAATGACGCGAGCGCGGCGGCGCCGCCGTCCCCGCCGAAGCCCGGCGCTCCGGTGCCGGCCACGGTCGTGATGATCCCGGTCGCGCGCGCGACGCGGCGAATGGAGTTGTTCCCGGTGTCGGCCACGTAGAGGTCACCGTTGGGTCCGAGTGCGACGTCCTCGGGCGCGCGAAGCCGGGCCGACGCAGCGGGACCGCTGTCGCCGCCGTAGCCGGCCGCTCCGCTTCCGGCGACGGTGGAGATCAGCCCGTCATCCGCGGAGACGAGCCGCACCCGATTCCCGCCGCGCTCCGCGATCAGGAGATCGCCCCCTTCGGTGATCGCCAGGCCGCACGGAGCGTTCAGCCGCGCGGACGCCGCGGGCCCGCCGTCTCCCGACGACCCGGGGTCTCCATTTCCCGCGACGGTCGTGATCACGCCCGAAGCTGCGGACACCTTGCGCACCACGTGGGCTCCCAGGTCGGCGATGTAGAGGTCGCCTCCCGGACCGAAGCAAACCCCGCGCGGCGACCTGAGCCGCGCGTTCTCGGAGCGGCCTCCGTCGCCGGTCGAGCCGGCCACCCCGGTCCCCGCCACGATCGAGACGACACCGGTCACGACGTCGACGCGCCGCACGACATGGGCCGCCGGATCGGCCACGACGAGATCGCCGCTCGGGGCCACCGCGAGTCCTTCGGGATCCCACGCACCGCTGTCGCCGCCGGCCACCGTGCTGATGGTGCCGGGCGCGACCTGGATCTCGAGCACGCGCGTCGCCCCGCCCACCTTGCCCACCGCGACGATGCGCTTCCGTCCGTGCGGGAGCGCCCGCTTGCCGGCGTCGAGCGTGTCGGGCGGCTGGATCCAGAACGAGCCGGCGCCCACCGTCTTGCCGGGGGACGGGAGCCCGTTCCATGTCGGGGACGAACCCGCCTTCTCGACCGCGTACTCGAGGCCGGCTTGGGCCACGTAGAAGGCCTGGTCGGACGCGACCTGCGTGCCGGAAAGATCGGAGTCCTCGGTGACGAGCGTGACGACCCCCAGACCGAGCACGATGAGGACGAGGATCGTCGACACGACGAGCACGATCGAGAAGCCGGCGTCCGGCGCGACGGCGCGCGGCGCGGCGTGGTGGGCGCGCGGCGCCGTGATGAGGGCGCCAGCGCTCATGTCGCTGACCTCAGGAAGGCGCTCCCCACACCCGCGACCTCGTGTCCATCCCGCGCGAGGCGGAGATAGATCGAGACGCGACGAAGGCTTCCGGGATCCGCCGATCGAAGCATCCGGCCCTGGCCGTCGAAGTACGCGAACGCCAGCGAGTCGACGTTCGACGCGAGCGGGGCGCGCGATCCGTCCCGCACGCAGACGAGATCGCTCCCAGGAACCCCGTCCCACGCGAAGGTCACGACGGCGGAGTCGGCGTCGACCACGGTGATCGATCGTGGTCCGGCCGCGCGGATCCCGCCGCGCGCCGCCCCCATGACCTCGCGCGTCATGCGCTCCTTGGCGTACCGCGATTCCTGGACGAGCTCCTTCTCCACGTCGACGAACGAATACGTGCGCACGGCCTCGCGGAGCACGCCGGAGAGGACGAGCCCGGCGATCGAGACCACGACGATCACGATGAGGAGCTCCACGAGCGTGAACCCCTGTTGAGCCTGCGGGGCCATCAATGCCCCGCGAACCAGGTGGTGAGCATCACCGGCGGAATCGAGGACGTGGACACGGTCACGTTGACGGCGCGGAACCGCACACCGTCGAAGGTCGAATCGGCCGACACGACCACGGAACGCCGGAACCGGGGGAATGCGACCACCGGGTTCTCGGGCGGATAGTTGGCCGTATCGAGATAGTCGAATCCGCGCGCGGGCGAGCTCTTGTCGGCAGCGATCTCCTCCATCTTCGCCTGAGCGAGCTGCGCCGCCGTCGTCGCGTCCCGCGCCTCGCCCGACCGGATCGACGCGTTCGCGAAGAGAAGGCTGAGCGGCAGGATCGCGACGCCGACGATCACGAGGATCAGGACGACTTCGATGAGCGTGAACCCCGCCTGTTTCATCGGACCGTCACCTTGCCGGTGCCTGGCGCGATCTCGACCGTGGACCTCATCCCGCCGCACGCGAGCACGACGAGGCCGGGACGCCGGATCTCCCGCCCGGCGACGTTGCTCGGCACGCCGAAGGAATCGAACGAGACCTCGGGCGCCCCGTCGAACGAGGCCGACACGAGGGTCACGCCGTGGGCGGCGGAAGGATCCTTGAAGGAGACGACGAGCGCCTTGCCGCGAGCGCCGGGATCCTCGATCGGCTCGCCGCGTCCGGTCGCCACGACCTCGTAGCGCTTGTCCACGAGGTCGAACCGGACGCCGTGGCGGATGCGCCGGGCGATCGACTGCCCCTGGGCGTAGCGGAGGTCGGACGCGAGCCTCCGCGACGCCGCTCGGAGCGACACTTCGTTCGTAGCGCTCCGGTTCGGCAGGGCGACCACGACGAGCAGTCCGAGGATCGAGATCGCGATCACGAGCTCGACCAGCGTGAATCCGCGGGGGGCGCGCCTTGCGCGTGCGAGGGCGGGGATCATCCGGTGCGCTCCCTCCAGTACCGCGACTGCTCCGGTCTCCCGGCACGCGCCCAGGCGCGGGCCGCGTCCGTGGCGAAGCTGGGACGCGGATCGAGCCGGTACGCGCGCTCGAACCAGCGGGCCGCGTCTTCGTGACGACCGGCGGCCGCGAGGAAGACGGCGAGCCGCGCCGCGGGCTCCGGATCGAGCGGCGCGACGGCGCGCGCGACGAGGAGCTCGTCGAGCGCACGCTCGGGCACGCCCGCCGTCGCGAGCGCGGTGGCGAGATTGAGGTGAGCGCCTGCGATGTCATAGCCGACGCGAGCGGCGTCCTCGAACCAGGGGATCGATTCCGCGACGAGCCCCTGGCTCCAGAGAGCGCGCGCGGCCGCGTCCGAGTACGAGACCGCGAGCTTGCGCGTCACGAAGTCGTACCGCTTCGGCCTTCCGCCGAGGAGGGTCGCGCTCTTGGGCCAGTCGGCGGGGGGGAGCCACGGCTTCGGCAGAACGCGCCGGGGCGGCTCCTTCCAGTTCGGCAGCGGCGAAAACGCGCGGGCGACGAGCCCTTCCTGATGGAACACCACGCCGGCGTCGGCCAGATCCTCGGGGGGCGTCGTGTAGTAGACGGGCACCTTGCTCTCGCGGAGGCGCTCGAGATCGGCGCGATGCGCGATCTCGGTCCAGCGCGAGCGCGGCATGCCCGCGAGTCCGTAGACGTCGCCGAAGATGTAGCCGCGCCGATGGATCAGCGTGACGTCGGGACGAAGGCCGCGCAGCCGCGTCGCGTACGCGGTCAGGAAGGTCTCGTTGTCGCCGTCGACGATGAGCGTCGCGTTCCTCGGCAAGGGATCGAGGAGATCGTGCGCGTAGCGGTCGGCCAGCTCGAAGTCGTGGCGGTCGGAGAGCCCCTGGTGCGCGATCACGGTCGCGAGGGCGCACGTCGCGGTGGCGGCCAGGACCGGCCAGCGGAGCGCGTGCGGGACGCGGCGCGCGGCGGCCTCGGCGCCGGCTCCCGCCATGAGGCAGGCGGCGGCGACGACGGGCGCGAGGAACGGCGCGATCTGCGCGACGTGCTCGGCGTCCGGCATGAATCCGACGAGAAGAACGAGAGCGACCGGGATGGTCGCGGCGGCGGCCGCGACGAGCCTTAGCGTCACGCGCTCCCGGCGCGCGAGCCAGGCGCCGAGGAGGGCGAGGATCGCCGCGGCCGCGCCGATCGACGCCGCGACGCTCCCCGCCATCGCCCCGAGCTCGGAGAGCGCGAGCCGCGTGGACATGGGGTGCTGCCGGATCGCGCCGTAGCCCTGGCGCATCATCCCGTCGACCGCGCCCAGGACGCCGGTCTCATGCGCGAACGTGAAGCTCCCCGCGGCACCGCTCCGCAGCGCGACCACGAGGAAGAGCGTCGACCCGATCGAGGACCAGAGGAGGCCGCGCAGGACGCGCCCGGGCCGCGCGTCCCGCTCGAGCACCCAGATGCCGAGGAACGTGGCCGGGAACGCGAGGGTCTGGTGCACGACCGGCGCCAGGCCGATCGCGAAGAACGCGAGCGCGTCGCTCCGCAAGGACGCGGTGTGGCGCGAGCGGGCCCGCCATGCAAGGAGCACGAGCAGGAGAAAGCACGGAGCGGCGAGGGCGTAGACCTCGGTTTCCGTAGCGGCGCTCCAGACCGTGATCGATGCGGCGTAGAGCGCCGTCGCGACGAGTGCGGCGAAGGGCCTGAGCCCCGCGCGCCGCGCGAGCAGGTGGAAGAGTCCCGCGCCGAGCGCGGCGAAGATCGCGGAGAGCGCGTTCACCCGTCCGGCGACGTCCCCCCACGGGAGCATCGCCAGGATGCGCGCGAAGAGGGTCCAGAGCGGATAGCCCGGAGGATGCGGCACGCCCAGGGTCTGGGCGGCGAGCAGGAGCTCGCCCGAATCGCCGGCCCCGACGCCAGGAGCGAGCGTGGCGGAATAGAGCGCGAGCGCGACCGCGGCGACCGCGGCGCTCACGAGAGCCGGTCGAATCCGAAGCGTCTGCGTCACGGCAGGGAAGGCCTCTCCGAAACGTTCGAGGCGGAGCGGGAGTCGGGCCCGCCCCGCCAGGATTCGTGCTCCCGCTTCGTCGCGGGGAGCGATCAGTACGACGAGTAGGCGTTCAGGTTGACCTTCACGATGCCGGTGGCCTGCAGGTAGACCCATCCGCCCGAGCCGTCCACGCCGGGCGACGTTTTCACGTTGCTCAGCTGGTTGATCGGCTCCTTCGGGACGCGCCCCTCGGCGAAGATCGTGCCGTCGAGCGGCGGGAAGCCTCCGTGTCCGTTCAGCGCGTTGCGCGCGTACTGGATCGCGACCGCCGAGCGGATCGCGCCCAGCTGCCCCTTGATGGTGGCGACGCGAGCCTGCTCGCGCATGTCCTCGTACTTCGGAATCGCGACGGCCGCGAGGATGCCCAGGATCACGATCACGATGACCAGCTCGATCAGCGTGAAGCCCGACTCCGACTTCGTCCGGTGCATAACGGCCAACCTCCTTGGATTGCGAGACGCCCCGCCCCTGGGGCGGAATGGCTGCCTGGGGCCCTTGACCCTTGAATCTTCGGCACGAGGCCCGCCCACCTTGAATGCGTTCGGCAACACCTAGTGGCGGAAGGCGTTCATCAGGTTCCAGAGGGGGAGGAATACGGCTAAAGCCGTGAACAGCACGGAGATGCCGAGGACCACGAGGAGCGCCGGCTCCAGGGCCGTGGCCAGGTTCTTGACCGCGTAATCGACGTCCCGGTCGTAGAAGCGGGCCGTGCGGACCAGCATCTTCCCGAGGGATCCGGTCTCCTCCCCCACCGCGAGCATGCGGACGAGGAGCGGGGGCACGGTGCGGCTACCCTTGAGCGGGGCCGCGAGGCCCTCCCCCGCGATGAGGCCGTCCCGCATCCGGTCGATCTCGACTTCGAGACTCCGGTTGCCCAGCACCCCGCGCGACACCGCGACCGCGTGCACGATCGGAACGCCGCTCTCGACCAGCGCCGCGAGGACCCGCGCGAAGCGGGCCATCGCCACCTTCTGCATGATGGGTCCGAAGAGCGGGATGCCGAGCAGGAGCGCGTCGAAGCGCCGACGGCCGCGCTCGGTGTTGAGCCAGAGCGCCGCACCGGCCGCGAGGAGCACCGCAAGGACGAGCGCCTGCCAGCCGTAGGCGTCGAAGAAGTCGCTGACCGCGATCAGCACCCGGGTGGGCATCGGAAGCTCCGCGTTCAGGTTCCGGAACAGCGTCGCGAACTTGGGGAGCACGAGCTTGACCAGGACGATGAACGCGACCAGGAGCTCCGACAGGACGATCATGGGATAGAAGACAGCCGACTGGATCCGCTGCCGCGTCTCTTCCTGGTGCTCGAGCACGCCGCCGAGACGGTCGAGCATCGCCGGGAGAAGGCCCCCTTCTTCCCCCGCGTGAACGAGATTCGTGTAGAGCGTCGGGAAGCAGTGCGGGTAGGCGCGCATCGCCTCGGTGAGGGTGCTCCCGCGCTCCACGGCCGCGCGCACGCCGCGCACCGCGTCGCGCAGGGAGGAGTCGCCGGCCTGCGACTCCAGCGTCTCGAGCGCAGCCAGGAGCGGAAGACCAGCGTCGACCATCGTCTCGAGCTGGCGCGTGAAGAGGATGAGCTCGGTGGCGGATACGCGCCGCTTCGGAAGCGAGAAACGCGGCGCTTGGGCGCGCGCACCGGCCGGATCGAGCTGGATCGGCACGAGCCCCAGATCGCGGACGCGGCCGATGGCCTGGTCGAGATCCGTAGCCTCGACTTCGCCGACGCGGGTTCCACCGGCGGCCGCAGCCGCCCGGTACCGGAAGGAGGGCATGGCGCGCTACCTGAGCGCGCCGGACCGCGCCCGAGCGCTGTCCCCCGCCGTCACGCGGAGCGCCTCGTCGAGCGTGGTCAGGCCGAGCGCCGCCTTGCGAAGCGCGTCGTCCTTGAGCGTGGCCATCCCCTCCGCCCGCGCCGTGCGGGCGATCTCCTCGCCCGAGGCGCGCCCGTGGATCCGCTCGCGGATGGCGTCCGTCATCTCGAGCACTTCGAACACACCCACGCGCCCCTTGTAGCCGCCATGGCCGCACGCGACGCACCCCTTCCCGCGGAGGAAGCGCGCGTCGGCCGGAAGTCCCAGCTCCTCACGGAGGTTCCGCGGCACGTCCGCCGACGTCTTGCAGCGGTCGCAGACACGCCGCACGAGGCGCTGCGCCACCACGCCGGCGAGCGCGGACGAGAGGAGGAAGGGCTCCGTGTCCATGTCGAGGAGCCGCGGGATGGCGCCCGCGGCGTCGTTCGTGTGGAGCGTCGCGAGGAGGAGGTGCCCCGTAAGCGCCGAGCGCACGGAGATCTCGGCCGTCTCGGCGTCCCGGATCTCGCCCACCATGATAACGTCCGGATCCTGGCGGAGGAGGGCGCGCAGACCGCGAGCGAACGTGAGTCCGACGTCGGGATCGACCTGCGTTTGCCGCACGGACGGGAGGTGGATCTCGACGGGATCCTCGAGGGTGACGATGTTCCGCTCCACCCCCTGAATCCGGTGAAGGCAGGCGTAGAGCGTCGTCGTCTTGCCGCTCCCGGTGGGGCCGGTCACGAGCACCATCCCGTTCGGGCGGTCGATCATCCGCGCGAGCACCTCGAGCGGCTCCGGGAGGAGTCCCAGCTCGGCCATGCCGATCGATGCGGCCGAGCGGTCGAGGAGGCGGAGCACGACGTTCTCGCCGTGGATGGTCGGGAAGGTGGACACGCGGACGTCGAGATCGCGCCCTCCCACGTGGAGGCGGAAACGGCCGTCCTGCGGGAGCCGCCGCTCCGAGATGTCGAGCGCGGCCATGACCTTGATGCGCGACACCACCGACGCGTAGAGCTCGCGCGACTGGAGGGAGGCCTCGCGGAGCACGCCGTCGACGCGGAAGCGCACGCGGAACGACGACTCCTCGGGCTCGAAGTGGACGTCGGACGCGCCCTCGCGGATCGCCTGCTGCGCGATCGCGTTGACGAAGCGGATGATGGGCCCGTCCTCTTCCAGGCGGGGCTCCGGCTCCGCGCTCGACGCGCCGTGGGAGCCGATGCGCACGAGCCGGTCGACGCCGGCGGCCGGGTGGTAGCGATCGATCGCTTCGCGGATCTGCCCTTCGGGGGACACGACCACGTCCACTTCCATGCCCGTGCTCTGCTTCACCTCGTCGCGCGCCACCACGTCGAGCGGGTCGGCCATCGCCACGGTGATCGTGTTCCCGATGCGGAACAGCGGAACCACGTGAAACTGACGCGCGACGCGCTCGGGCACGAGACGCACGATCTCGGGCTCGAGGATGTAGGTCGTGAGGTCCATCCGCGGCACGCCTACCGTGTCCTCGTAGTAGTCGAGGAGTGCTTCCTCGGGGGCGAGTTCGAGACGGAGGAGGACGTCGCGAAGCGATGCGCCCGTCCGGCGCTGCTCCTCGAGCGCACGCGCGAGGGCCTCGGGCGAGAGATGTCCCTGCTCGACCAGGCTCTGGCCGAGCGGCTTCCTGCGGCCCTGATTCATGAACTCCCCCTCGTTTGGAACGCGAAGCCCGGAGGCCCGGGGCGACGTCCTCCCTATCGGCCGAACGGCCGCGTTCTCAAGGGAGTGCGAGGGGGTGGTGCGGAGGAGCGGCTAGACGCGGTGGACTAGCGAAGACTGCCGGTCTTGCCGGGCGCCGCGGGAGCCGTCGCGTCGGGGAGCGGCTCGGGCGTCTGGGTGACCTCAGGCTTGGCGTCGGCGCCGAGGTCGAGGAGCACGAGATCGGTCCATGAGATGACGGGGGCGGAGGTCGGGGCCGCCGCGCCTGCGGCCGAGGCCGGAGACGAAACGAAGGGGGGCCGCGCCGGAGGCGGTGCCTGGGCGGGCGGGAGCGAGCTCGAAGCGCTCCCCGCGATGTCCGGGCGAGGCGGGGCTGTTCCCTGGATGGGGGCGGTGTCGCGGGTCGCCGCCGGCACGCGCTCGGTCGTGGCCTGGAAGAGCGAGCGGGCGATCCCCGTGATCGGCACCGCCGCGTTCTTCCACACGGTCTGGACGAGGAGCGGCCGGTTCACCTCGGTCGTATCGCCGGGCACGGGCCAGTCGTCGGCCCCGGCGCGGCGCGTGCAGACGACGGTCGCGGGCACGATGCGCGATGCGCTCCGGAGCGTGTCCGGTCCGAGATCCTCGACCACCGCCGGGATCGTCGTGTCGAATTCGAAGAGCTCGATCGTCCCCACGTCTCCGCCGGAACGGAGCTCGGTCAGCTTCTCGGCGGGATATTCGTAGAGCTTCCCGTTCGACTGTAAGACTTGATAGCGCTCGAGGCGCGTCCTCTTACCGGGACTGGTCTGCACGGGCTCACCCTCGTCGTCACTCGCCGCCGCGGCCGCCGTCCCCGGCGGAAAGAAGTACCCGCGCTCGATGCGCGTTCCGGAAGGCTGTCCCTCGGTCTTGAGCTCCACCCAGTACCCGACGCGTCCGTCGACGGTCTCTTTCGCGACGATCGCGACTCGCTGCGTGAACTCGCGGACGGGGCGCGACCGGGTCTGCGTGCGCACGCGGTAGCGCACCCAGGGGCCGACCGTGGGGTTCGCGGGGAGCTCGAGACTCTGGAGCTGAAGGGCCTGGGCGCGCGCCGGCCTGGCCGGCGCGCTCAGGATGGAAGCGATGGAGACGAGGAGAACGAGGATCGTCGAAGGCCAGCGCCCGGGCGCGGACCTCATCGGGTCACTCCCAATGGACGATCTTCTGGACCATCTCGTCATACTGGAAATTCGGATCCTGCTCGTGGGTGTGGCACGTCTGGCAGACCTCGGGGCCGACCGTGTCGGTCATTCCGTGGCGCGTGCCCATGCCGTGGCAGCTCTCGCACTGGACGTTCACCAGATCGGGCGTCGACTGCTTGGAGATGAACCCGCCGGCCGAGCCCATGCCCACCACGTGGCACGGGAGGCACTCGGGCGTCGAGTCGCGCTGATTCGTGGTCAGCGTCTGGAACGCGTGCGCGTGTTTCTGCGTGGACCACTTCTGATACTCGGCCTCGTGGCACCGGCGGCAGTTGTTCTCGCCCAGGTAGCGCTCCCCCGCGATCTGCTGCGCGGTGTGCGCCGTCGCGGTCTGCGCGGTGGCCTCGTTGGCCTTCGCGAACCGCTGGTTGAGCCCGTCCTGGTACTTGTCGACCTCTGCGTTCATCGCCTCGTCCGCCGGGACCTTGTCGTCGAGCTGCACGACGTCGCCGTCGAAGGAGGTGATCTTCTTGTCCTCGATGACGAGATGCACCTCAGGGATGTACTGGCCCCGCTCGCCGCCCCGCACGGTGATCACGTCCTGCGTCTTCGCCAGCGTCCGGAAGAGTCCTGGCTGGTGGCCGAAGATCATGACGTCGACCGGCACGTCGACCGTGAGCTTCTGGCTGTCGCTCATCCCGAGATGCGACAGGAGGACCACGACGTCCGCCTTCTTCCGAAGATCGGCGAGCATCGCCTTCCCGGTCTCGGTCGGATCGAGGATCGTGAGCCCCGGGTCCCCCTTGAAGGGCCGGATCTTCATGTCCTTCCCCATCAGCCCGAAGAAGGCGACTTTGAGGGTGCCGACCTTGCGGATGACGTAGGGCTTCACGAACGGCTTCTTCGAGTCCGTGTAGACCAGGTTCGCGCACACGACGTCGACCTTGGTCGTCTTGAACTGGCTGAGCAGGAACTGCTGCCCGAAGTTGAACTCCCGCTCGCCGAGCGTCACGACGTCGTAGCCGAGCTTGTCCATGGCATGGACCAGGAACGCGCTCTTCAGGGAGTCCTGCTCCCCGCCGACGCCGAAGAAGTCGCCGCAGTCGACCGTGAAGTTGTTGGGGAACTTCAGCTCGCCCACCTTGAGTTGGCTCGCCCTCCGGGCGAGCCCGCCTAGCGGATGAGCGTGTCAGCCACAGGGAGCGAGCTCACCGTACACATCGGTCGTGCTCTGGATGAGGAGGTCGACCGGTGCGCCCTTTCCCTGGAGCAGCGGAGCGGTTGCAAGTACAAGTGCAGTAACGAGTAAGAACAGGTATCGGAGTCGCGGCAGAGAAGCCACCTCCCTTCGGGATCGAAGCGGAAAACGTTGGGTGTCGGGGAACTATACCCCGGCTTCTTCGGCAGGTTCAACGCCAGGCGCGAGTTCTGAGGCCCCTGGGGTCAAAATCCGGGGCCAAAAGACGAAGGGGGCGGACCCTGCGGCCCGCCCCCTCGGTCGATAGCCTTTGGGGGGGATTACTTCCGAACCCGATCCTTGAGCGCCTTGCCGGCGTGGAACGCCGGGAACCTCGACGCAGCGATCTTGATCCGCTCGCCCGTCTGAGGATTGCGGCCTTCGCGCGCCTTCCGCTTGCGGGTTTCGAACGTACCGAATCCCGTGATCTGGACCTTCTTGCCGGACATGAGCGCCGACGCGATCAAACCTTCCTTGCCGGGAGAGAAGAGCGTGTCGATGACGGCCCGCGCCTCGCGCGCGGAGAGGGAGGCTTTCTTTGCGATGACGGCGATGAGCTCGGTCTTGTTCATTCCGTTTCACCTCCTTTCGGATGAACGCCGCGTCACCTTAGGACCGGCCCCAGGGGGTGTCAAACAGATTTCGCATGAGGATGCCTGTTTTTCGATCAATAGATGTTCTGGAGCGCGCCGAATCCGCGCAGCCCGCGTGAGCCTTGCTCGAAGTAGACCTCCGGCAGATTCTTCACGTTGATCTTGAAGTAATACTCGTCTCCCACGTCCCCTGAAAGACTTCGCGTGAACTGCATCTCCCAGCAGTGGAGGTCGCGCTTCACGGTGAAGAACTGGGAGACCATGATTCCCGCCCGGGGATCGAACTGCCAGTTGTACTCGAACCGCCAGTTCTTCGTGAAGTTGACGGCGGTCCCGCCGTTGAGGCGCGCGCTCGACTGCCACGGCTGGTAGCCGCCCTGCCCGTCCCGGGCGCGGGATCCCTGATAGCTGATCGACGCGAACACGCTCCAGGGGAGCCCTGCGGGAGACATGCCGACCGGCGTGAGCGGGGAGCGCTCGCGCACGGCGTAGGTGCCCGGCTCCTGATCCGCGATCGAGTTCTCTTCCCCGGTCGGACTCTGCCCCTGGAGCGCGATGCCGGTGCTCGCGCCGAAGGAGAGGAGCTTCCAGTCGTACGGGTTGTGGACGAAGCTGAACGCGAAGTCGCTCCGATCGATCGGCTTGAAGGTGAGGCTCGTCGACAGGTCGGAGAGCGGCTTCGCCCCGGATCGCTTGGCGAGCTCGTTGTACGAGATGTTGTTCTGGAGCTGGAACAGATTGTTGATCACGTGCGGATGGATGGGATCGCCCCACTTCACGTGGAGATCCTGCCTTAGCGAGAAGTCGACGCGCCGAATCTCGGCCGCCGAGAGCGAGATTCCGGACACCCCGTCGAAGCGGGGACGGAAACGCCCGTCCGAGCCTCGATAGAGAAGGCTCGTCTGCGGCGGTTGATAGACGAGCGCGGCCGAGGGCGTGATCACGTGCCGGATCGCCTGGAGCGGACCGAGCCCCGTGCGGAAGGTGCCCGTGACGGCGGTGTTGGCGCCGATCCCGGCGCCCCACACCGCGCCGACCTGGTTCTCCTGCCCCCCCTGGTCGCGGCTGTAGTAGACCGAGGCGAAGTTGAACCGCGGAGCCACCTTGATGAAGCCGAGGGAGCGCACGTCGGTGAGCGTGAAGTCGTAGCGGGCCGCGCCGCGCGCGTCGAGCGAGTCCACGCTCACCGTGGAGAACGTGGTGTCGATCGGCACGGCGAGGCTGTCGAACACGATCGTCGTGTCGGGACGCGTGATGGGCTCGTACTCGCGCCTCTGGTAGAGGCCCCGGATGCTCGTACTGTAGACCGTGCTCATGAAGGCGGGCCATTTCGCCGGCTCGCGGCCCCGCGCCGCGTGCCCCAGGGGGCGCGCGTTCAGCGTGACGTTGAACGACGGCAGCTGCTGCTCGGTCTTGAGATTCCCCGGCTCGGCGTCGAGGTCCTCGGTCTGGAGCAGACCGAGCGCGAACGAGCCGCCGCTCCATCCCTTCTGGAGCGAGAGGTTCGACCGGAGATTCCGCTGCGTTCGGACGAACACGTTTTGCCCGAGATTCTGATCCCGCCGGTACGCGCTCGAGTTGGTCAGGTTGGCCTCGCTCGTGAGCGTGAAGTTCCGCCCCAGGATCTGATAGTGACGTCCGGCGAGGTCCCAGCGGTTGGAACCGGTCGAGAACTGGTTCTGGTAGGACGCGCTGATCTGCCCCTGGAACTCGTAGCGCCGGTTGTACCGGTAGAGGCCGTGCATGATCCAGCTGTCCTGCTGGTAGTAGTCGAACCAGCCGGTGGCGTCCATGAAGTCGTTGATCGCCCAGTAGTAGCCCACGTTCCGGACGAACTTCCCCCCTCCCGTCGCGGATCCGAACTCCACCTGTGGAAGCTGGAAGCCGGAGTGGCGTCCGGTCTGGATCGGAAAGACGTAGAACGGGAGCGCGAGCACCGGCACCTTCTTGATGTAGAAGACGACCGGGCGGGCCACGACCTTGTCGTGGAGGAGCACCTTCATCTTCGCGCTCTCGAAGTGATAGTGCGGCTCGGCCAGATCGCATGTGGAATAGGTGCCGTGCGCCACGTCGAGCTCGGTGTCCGACACGCGCCGCACCCGCTCTCCGAACAGAAAGCCCCGGTCGTACGCGGTCCGCCCCCCGAACACCGTCCCCTGCTTCGTATTCAGGTCGTAGGTCATCGACGCGCCGGTCATCCGGTTTCCGGTGTCCGTGAGAACCGGGCTCCCTTCGGCCCGCATGCGGTCCGTGTTCGAGTCGAACGTGACCCGGTCCGCGGTCAGGTGGACGTCGCGATAGATGACGTCGGAGCCGCCGAGGATGTCCACGGTCCCCTTCTTGATGTCGTACTGGATCTCGTTTCCCTCGTACTTCACGAGCTCCAGCTCGCGGTCCTTGGCCGTGTCCCCCTCCGCGGCAAGGTAGTACGTGCCGCGGCCGCCGCCGCGCACCGTGGCGCGCGCGGGCTGTCCCTTCTCGAAGAAGACGCGGATGGAATCGCCGGTCGAGACGTTCCGGCCGCCTTCGGAGCTGTCGGCGCTGCCCGGCCAGTAGCGGCTCTCCGCGTGCCCCACCATGAGCGCTTCGCGCGCTTCCTCTTTCTCGAAATGGACCGTGATCGTGTCGCCGCTCGCGATGTTCCGCTCGCCGCGCCCGGAGTCGGCCTTGGCGGTGAACTCGACCACCGCATGGGGGTGGATCCGGAGCGTGCGGAGCGCGTTGTCCTCGAACTCGATCTGGATCGTGTCTCCGTAGGCCACGCCCTGGTCGTCCCAGGCGCGCGGCTTCCCGACGAGGATGGCCTTGTCCCGGGCCTGGTCGAACTCCGCGCGCGTTCCCGTCGCGCGGAGCTTCTCCCGGTCCACCCGCACGTTTCCGATGGCGTACGCGCGACGATTGGGGTTGTCGAACTCGAGCGTGTCGCCCCGCACGGTCGTGTGCTGCCCCTTCCGCTCCTCGCGCACGAGGACCGGCTCATCGGTGGCCCACGCGTAGTCGGCGCGGCGGTCGTAGCGCACGCGGCCGGCGCGGACGCGCGTGCTCTCGGCGCGGTCGATGGCGTCCACTCTCCCGATCGCGAGGACGACGTCGTTGGTGCGGTCGTACTCGATGCGGTCGGCGGTCAAGGTGCGGGTGGAGTCCTCGAGGCGCGGCCCCCCCGTGATCACCGACTTGTTCTCGATCCGGTAGAAGCGCGCCTCGTTGCCGGTGATCTTGGCGCTCCCCTCCTCGATCCGCACGTTGCCGCGGAGCGTGGCGAGACGCGTCTTCCGGTCGTAGGAGGCTTCGCGCCCCCACATGTTCGTCTTCCCGTCCACGATCTTCACGTTCCCGCGGAAGAGGACCAGCTCGCGGTTCTTGTAGATGAGCGCGGAATCCCCTGTCACGGTCGTCGTGCCGTGCACGACCGTGGGATGGATCGCGGTGTAGACGTTCTCCCCCGCGGACGCCGACCCCTCGAGGCGGTCGGCGGTGAGCCGGTAGGGCTCGTCATCGCGGCCGCCGGGGGGCGTCGTGCCGGGAGGAGGGGGCTGCGCGAGCGCGGCTCCCACGGCGAGCGCGGCGGCGAGAACGGAGAGGACGGCGAGGAGCGGGCTCGCGGCTCCTCTAGAGCGCATGCGGCACCTCGAGCCCGAGGGCCGCCATGGCGGCCCCCGCGAGATAGACCGATCCCGTGAGGAGCACGCCCCCTCTTCGCTCCCTGGCCCATGCCTTCGCGAGCGCGAACGCGAGCGCCACGTCGGGCGCCGACTCGAACGCGACCCCCGCGGCGCGCGCCGCCTCGAGCACGCGCTCCATCGGGGCGGCGCGCTCGCCTTCGAACGGCGCGAGGAAGAAGCGCGACCCCACGCGCGCGAGCGCGGCGAGGATCGCCTCGTGCTCCTTGTCGCGCGAGAAGCCCGCGACCACCGCGAGCGGCCGCGCCGGCCAGAGAGCGTGCACCGTCTCGACGAGCGCCGTCGCCCCTTCGAGATTGTGCGCGACGTCGATCAGGACCGGCGGGTCGCCGGGAAGGATCTGGGCCCGCGCCGGCCACCGCGTGCTCCTGAGCCCCGAGTCGATGGCGCGCGCGATCGAAGGATCCGGCATTCCCTCGAGCGCGATCTCAGCCGCGAGCGCGGCGAGCGCCGCGTTCCGGGCCTGGTGCCGCCCCAGGAGCGGCGTTTCCACGCGCGCCCGGACGGTGCGCGTCTTCAGATGGAACGCGGTCCCCTCGGGGGTGAGCCGCGTCGAGCCGTAGCTTACGCCCCTGCCAAGGAGCGTCACCGGAACGTCGCGCTCCTCCGCGGTGGCGAGGATCACGTCGCGCGGCTCCCCCGCGCGCACGCCGAGGACGAGGCGGCCGCCCTTCTTCAAGATGCCCGCCTTCTCCTCCGCGATCCGGCGGAGCGTCGGTCCGAGGATGTCGGAGTGGTCGTTCGCGATCGTCGTGATGACCGCGACGCGCGGCTCGAGGATGTTCGTCGCGTCGAGCCGCCCGCCGAGCCCCACCTCCACGACCGCCATGTCGATCCCGCTTCGAGCGAAGTGATCGAAGCAGAGCGCGGTCGCCGCCTCGAAAAAGGACGGATGCTCCTCCTCGAACCTGGGCCACCACGTCGCGAGGAGCTCTTCGAGCTCGGGCTCCGCGATCTCCGCGCCGTCGATCCGGATCCGCTCGCCGAAGCGGACGAGGTGCGGCGAGGTGTAGAGGCCGGTCCTGAGCCCCGCCGCGCGCAGGATCGAGTCCAGGTGCGCCGCGGTCGAGCCCTTGCCGTTGGTGCCCGCGATCAGGATCGAGGGAAATGCGAGATCGGGACGCCCCGCGCGCGCGAGGAGCCGTTCCACCCCGGCGAGCCCGGGGCGCATCGCGCTCCGCTCGAAGCGGTAGAGCTCGTCGAGGCGCTTCGTCAGGGAAGCGCCCTCGGTGACCTTCATTCCTGGATGGGCACTTCCCGTTCGGCAGGGGTGTCGCGCGGAGCCGCGGCGTCCCGCGGTGCGCCTTCTGGGGCCGATCCGTTGGCGCCGGGCTGCGAGGTGCCCTGGCCCTCGGGGGTGGGAGGTGCCGGCGGAAGCGCGGTTCCGATCGGGAGCGACGCGGCCCGGAACCGCTCCAGCGATTCGCCGGCGCGACGGCGCGGGGTGTGCGGCAGCGAGGCGGTCGCCGCGTCGAAGAATCGGAGCAGCCAGGCGACCGTCTTCTTGAGCTCGGTCCGGTGCACGATGCGGTCGATCATGCCCTTCTCGAGGAGGAACTCGGAGCGTTGAAATCCCTCCGGGAGCTCCTGGTTGATCGTCTGCTTGATGACGCGCGGTCCCGCGAACCCGATGAGCGCCTTCGGCTCGGCGAGGATCACGTCCCCCACCGACGCGAAGCTGGCCGTGACGCCGCCGGTCGTCGGGTGGGTCATGATCGAGATGTAGGGAACGCCCGCGTCCGACAGCCGCGCCAGGAGCGCGTTCGTCTTGGCCATCTGCATGAGCGAGAGGATCCCCTCGAACATGCGCGCCCCGCCGGAGGAGGAGAGGATGATGAGCGGGCGCCGCGTCTCGATCGCAAGGAGGATGGAGCGCGCGATGCGCTCTCCCGCGGCCGAGGCGAGGCTTCCTCCAAGAAACGCGAAGTCCATGATCGCGAGCACGCAGGGATGCTCTTCGATCCGCCCCTCGCCGCAGATGACCGCTTCGGAGAGGCCCGTCTCCTCGCGTGCGCGCTTCAGCCGGTCGCTGTAGCGCTTCGCGTCCTTGAACTTGAGCGGATCGGTGGAGACGACCTCGGAGAAGCGCTCGACGAACGTCCCCTCATCGACCAGGATCGCGATGTAGGCGCGCGCGGAGATGCGGAAGTGATAGGAGCACTTGCTGCAGGTCCAGAGATTGCGCTCGAGCTCCTTGTGATACAGGATCTCGCCGCAATCCTCGCACTTCGTCCACAGCCCGTCGGGAAGCTCCCGCCGGCGCTGTTGGGGTTTGAGCCCCTTCTTCGCCTTCCTGAGCCAGGTCATCGTTACCCTCCCCGGAGGCTCCGGAGCATCACGATAGCATCCTCCACGGGGTTCCGATAATAGTTCTTCCGGATCGCGACGTCGATGAAGCCGTTTCGATAATAGAACTTACGGGCCCTCTCGTTGGACTCGCGCACCTCCAGCGTGAGGCGCGTCGCGCGGCGCTTCTCGGATACGGCCAGGAGATCGTCGAGGAGCGCCTGGCCCACGCCCGCCCCGCGCGCGTCCGGGTGCACCGCCAGGTTCCCGAGGTGCGCCTCGTCGACCACGAGCACCGCCAGGGAGTACCCCAGAAGGCGCCCATCCCGCTCGGCCATTCGGGCGTAGGTCCCGCCCCCCACCTCGAGCTCGGAGCGGAACATCTCCCGGCTCCACGGATCGCTGAAGGAGAGCTTCTCGATCTCGAGCACCTCGTCGATGCGCGCGATCGTGAGGGTCCCGATCCTGAGCCTCGAGAGCGGGGCCGGCGACGCGTTCATGATCCGGGCTTTCTCGCGTTCGGCTCCCGTCCATACGCCGGCGACGCCAGCGCGAGGTCCGCGGCGAGGCCTTGGTCGAGAAGGCGCGCCCCGATCATGGCCACCGCGGGCGCGAGCGGTCGCCGTGGCAGAACCGCGATCCCCTCCTCCGTCGCCTCCTCCGCGAGCGTTCCGGCCAGCTTCGGCGTCGCGGATACGATGCCCAGTCCCCCCGCGGGGCCGCGCTCGAGGAGCATGGGAATGAGATCGCCCTCCTCGAGCGTCTCCGGTCCCCACGCAGCGGCGCCGCGCTCCCAAAGAGCCGCCTCGACGAGGCCGCGGGCCCCGGGGATCGCGGTGACGAGACGCTCCGCGTCCGCGGCGTGCGCGAGCGCCATCGCGTCGTGCGCCCGCACGAGAACGAGAGGGCGCTTCGTTCCCAGCGCCGCTCCTTTCGCCCATGAGAGTCCGATTCGAAGCCCGGTGAAGGACCCGGGTCCCTCGTTCACCGCGAACGCGCTCACGTCGTCGAGGCCGATTTCGGCCGCCTCGAGCAGGCGCGCGACCGCCGCGGAGAGTCCGCTCGAATGGCCCCCCGGCGGGAGCGTCTCGATCGCGTCCCCGCGGCCGGCCCGCGCGAGCGCGACCGAGCCCTCGGGGGCGCACGTATCAATTCCCAGGATGTAGCGCATGCTGCCACCGATCGCGGTCCAAGAATCCGTCGCGCGCCGCCTGAGTCCATCGGGCGCCCCGAGGCCGGACGCGCAGCTCGCGTCCCGGCCCGTCCAGATAGCGTAGCGCGAGATCGAGCCGCTCCGTGGGCAGATTCCCCTCCGCCCGGTCGGCCCACTCGATCAGGACCACCGCCCCCGGCTCGGCCAGATCGTCGAGCGCGAGACCGCTGAGCTCGCGGGGAGAGCGGAGCCGGTAGAGATCGGCGTGCACGACGGGCACGGGACCGGGATACACCTCGACGAGCACGTAGGTCGGGCTCCGCCCCCGCGCTCCGGGGGCGAGGGACTCCAGAATGCCCGAGACGAGCGTCGTCTTCCCCGATCCGAGATCTCCCGTGAGCGCGACCCAATCTCCGGGCAACAGGAGCGTGCCCAGGTGGCGGCCGAAGGAGCGCGTCTCCGCTTCCGTCCGCA
>Ga0111539_10000839_pt1 | contig 39993 bp, 18 predicted proteins | sample RhiMethybrSRZTD1_FD_79667 | JGI IMG/M metagenome (GOLD analysis project Ga0111539, IMG submission 79667) | Populus rhizosphere microbial communities from Tennessee, USA - Rhizosphere MetaG P. TD hybrid SRZTD1 (version 2) (version 2) | ecosystem: Host-associated > Plants > Roots > Rhizosphere >...
CCGCAAGGCGGCGTCTTTGCGGAAGAACGCATCGTTTTTCTTCGTTTCCTTCCGATCTTCGCCCGCGGCGAGGGCAGGGGCCTCGGCGGCCGATTCTGGAGTCGGCTCGGGGGCAGGTGCCGCGGCAGCGCGAGCCTCTTCCGGGGGGGCGCGCCTTCCCTTCGCCGCCATTGCAGCCGGCTTCGCCTCGACCGCAGCCAGCCGTTCTCCCAGCTTGTCTCCCCCCAGGCCGGCTGCCGTCTCGAGCGCTCGGCCGCGCAACGCGGCCTCGAAAAGCCGCTCCCGGCGCTCGACGTCCTCGGGAATGAGCTCGAGAAGATCGCGCACGTGCTGCTCGACGCGTGGTCTCTCCCCCTCGACGCGCTGCGCAAGCAGAATGCGCTCCGCCGCGTTGAGCCGCGCGAAGGCCCAGGGATCCACGTAGGGCAGGACGTCGCGTTCGAGGAGCCAGTCGTCGAGGAAAGTCCGCTCGAGCTTTTGTGCGAGGTACGGCCGCACGACCTCCCGGAAGAACCCGGGATCCTTCTTGAAAAGGAAGAAATCGAGCTCGTGGCAAGAGTACTTCGAATACTTCGCGAGCTTCTCCTCGCGGGAGAGCCGCGGCCAATCGGCGATGAAGCCAAACTCCGCCAGTGTCGCGTTGCCGCTCACCGTGGCGAGCAGGCGCAGGGCTTTGCCGATCGTGTCGTAGACCTCGAATTGCGCGGCGGAGGCGTCCTCGAAAACGAGATTCTCATCGGCCTGGAGGAAGCTGACCTCGCGCCGCTCGGCGTAGTGCTTCCGCGGGTCCAGAGTCGAGATGAGCCGCAGATCGCGCGGCGAGGCGGCGACGTCGGGGAGCGAAATGACTCGGGCCACCGTGGCGACGGGCGACACGGCCACGACTTGCACCAGGGAATGGGCGCCCAGCTCGCTCCTGGGCACGCTGACCACGCTGTTCGCGTCCGGTTTCAGGTTGAGGAGAAGCGCGGCAGGTTCCGCCAGGAAGTCGAGATTCGCAACGCCTTGGAACGACTGTAAGCCTGTGCCGGCGGCTCCTCGCTCGTCAGCGGATTCCATTGCACCTCCAGCACGACTGATTTCTTGCGGTTCAAACGCGTTCCGGCCGCCGGCGGTCGCGTCTCGCACCGCCGTCTCCGTCGCAGCGACGTTCCACGGCTGAAGAAGCAGGCCCGGCCTCTCTATCATGTTGCCGGGGAACTTCCGCGCGAGCTTCCTCTCGAGGACGTAGCGGTACTCTTCGCCGATGTCGCGGCCGGCGACGAAAAGGCTCGGCACCGCGCGGGCGTCGATCTCCGCGAGCGGCATCGGTGCCGCAGAGCTCAGCGAATCGAAAGCCGCGGAATCGGGCACGTACCGCAGCGCGATGACGTGGACCCGAGCGAACTCGAGCGCGCCTGCGAGCCGGATTCTCATCGCATCGCCCTCGACGCCGGCGCTGGCGATCGTCAAGGGCGGAGCGGCGGGCAGCTCGAGAACGCGGGTGGGGGAGGCCGCGCGGTGATCGGCGGCGGGTTTCTGCCCCACTTTGACTTCGACCGTGCGAGCGCGGCTCTTGAAACGGAGCCGGTAATTACCCGCCGGCAGACCGCGCAGCCGGAGGGCTCCGTCCACGAGCGAGAGCGCCTCGTAACGATCCTTCACGAAGCCCGAGCCCGCTGGCTCGAGGAGCGACACCGCGCTGCGCTCGAGCTTTTCGAGGCCCGGAGACGCCACGAGAATCTCTCCGCCTGCGGTGCCGTGGACCTCATCGGGGACGAACGCGTCGCTGCGCGGCAGCATCCAGAGCCGTTGCGCTCCGCCCGCGGGCTGGGCAGCGACCGTGACGATGCCGTCCAGGCGTCCCAGGCCGACGCGGCCCTGCGCATCCGTCTGCAGCATTGCGGTGAACGGCTCCTGGAAGTCGCGATGTTTCAGCTCGACCTGCACGGCGCGCCCGGGCTTCGGCTCGCCCGACCGGCCGAGGAGCTCGAGCGTCGACTCGCCAGCTGCCTCGAGGAGGTGAATTTGGTCGACCTGCTCCGTGGCGTCGTTCCCGTTCACGGTGATCACAGCGGTCGAAGCCAGTTGCACGGGCTTTCCCTGGCTCAGGCTCGGAACGCCTGCGGTGAGTTTGACCTCGATCTTGGCGAGGCGAGCCGGCACGAAGAACTCGTGTTCGCTCTCGCGGTCTTCGAAGAGCGGGAACGGCTTGATCTCTTGCGAAGCTGAGATGCCGTCGCGGTCGGTGGTCGTGAGGGTGAGCGTCGGCTCCTCGATGACGGAGAGCGTGACCGGCGTATCGTGCACGAAGAGCACCGGGCGGACGGCGAGGCGCGCTTTGCGCCCTGCGATCAAGGACTCGCGCTCCACGTGAATCCCGGCGCGGAGGTCGTATTTTTCGTCGCGGTGAAAGAAGCTCGCGCGCGAAGCGAAGTCGCCGTGCTGGAGGACCAGGATGCCGGTGCCCGGCTTTTGCGTGTACGGCAGAGTGATCCCTCCGTCGGCGTCCGGCGTGTATTCGCGGCCGCCCAGCCAGACCGTCGCTTCCGGGACGACCCGCGCGTCCTCGTCGAGCACCGTGACGATTTGCCCAGCGACGCTTTCGCGCACGGTGCAAGTCAGTTGCCCCTTGTGGAGCACGGCGCGGCTCGCTTTGCCGTTCCCGATCAACTCGACCACGTAAACGCCGCGCTTCCCAAGGGACGGGAGCTCGAGTCTGCGGAGGACTCGCCGGAAAGGTGGATCTTTTTGCTCGACTTGCAGCTCCTGCCCGGGGACGAGACCGTCGACGTCAATGGACGCGTCGACTTCGCGGCCGACTTCGCGGTAGTAATTCGCCGTATTGACCTCGAAGACCTTGACGATGAGCGTCCTAGTGTTCTTGAGGTAGACGTCGAGCGTCACGGGAGCGTCCGGAGCAAAGTAGCGCGGGTTGGTCGGCGCGAAATCGATGTCGACGCGCTCCTTCAACGCCTGCGCCTCGGCCGGCGTCAAAGTCGCCAACCAACGGCCGGGCTCTCCCATGCCGTAAAGCAGCCCCGTTTCGGCCTGGACGCGCCGAAAATACTTGTCGTCGAAGTACGGCGCGAACGCCGCGGGGTTTTTGGCTTCCCGAAAGACGCGCTCGAGGCCAGCCCGGACCAAGGCCTCATCGTTAGCGACGGGAGGAAGCCACCTGGCCGGCTGGAACGCTTCGTTGAGGTTGATGAGCTCGGAGCCGCGTGCGGCCTCCCGCCGCAAATACTCGGCGTTCGAGTACGGAGCCTTCCGCGGCAAGCGGACGTACGCCAGGAAGCGATCGGCGTCGAATGCGCCCCGCTCGAAGTCGAGCTCGATCCACTGGTAGAGCACGTGTGCTTTGAGCGAGTTTTGCGCAGGGCCCAGCCGGGAGGCGAATGCCCAGAGCCGCTCGAGGCAGTCTTCACGCGCTTTCGCGTCGCGCTGGATGTCGACATCCGGCCCGGGCTGGAGTCGCGCAACGTATTCGAGGATGAAAGCTGCCTCTTGGAGCAGGTCCGGCTTCAGCGCGGCGCACTCGTCGAGCTGGTCGAGGAGCAGCCTCTCGTGGATCGCTCGCGAGCCGAATCCTTTGCTTCCTGGCGCGTTGAGGTCATCCACGACGAGCTGAGCAAGCCCCGGCACATCTGGCTCGTTCAATTTTCCCAGCAGGTCGCGCCGCAGCTCGGGCGTCAGGGGCAGAGTCGCGAGCCACTCGAGCGCGGAGCTCTCGAAGCCATCGGTCGTTCCGGGATGCACTTCCAGAGCCTTTCGCGTCAAGGCCTCGCGGCTCCACAGCGCCGGGTCGAGACGCGACGGCAGGCTCGCGGCTGCCTCGGCCGACATGCGTTGATGGTCGAATCGAAGGCCCAGCCTCTCGCGCAGCGCTGCGAGGCTCTTTTGCGGGTCCGTCGCGTAGCGGAGGAGGATCTGCCGGTTCTCAATCTCCACGACGCGCTCGGTGCGGCCGTGCTTCTCGATCCACGGGGGCAGGAGCTGATCGACCTCGTCGAGCCGCCCTCCGCTCTGCGCGTCGAGGGCGCGGTAGTAGTAAGCGTCCTCCGTCCCCTCGATGAGCTGCCGGAGCGAGTCGCCGCGGTTCTTCCCGAGCGCGAACTCCTCCAGGAAGGAGAGGTCGGCGCCGTGACAGAGAGTCGAGAGCGCAACGGGAATCAGGAACGCGGTCCGCAGGGCCACCGGGGCCCCGATTCGGCGGCAGTCGTACATGTTTGGGAACCTCTTCGTTGCTTCGACGGGTCCATCTCAGGAGCCGATCCGGCTCCATCCTGGGACTTATCGGAAGGGAAAAGGTTCCCGCTGAACAGGCAATTCCTGCCGGCAGCGCTCACTTCGACGCGGGAACACCCCGCGCCGCCGGCCCTGCCGGGAGAACGAGGCGCGCGCTCGGCGTAGCGTCCGCAGGAAGGTCACCGAGGGCGTACTGGATGCCGTCGAGGAAGTGCTCCATCACGACCGGGTTCCAGTACGTCTCCTCACGGTGGCCGAGCGCGCAGTAGAAAACTCTTCCGGTGCCCCAGTCGCGGATCCAGCTGATCGCGAAGTCTCCATCCTTCCGGTTGACGCCGGGTCGAGCGATCTGGACCTTCTGCGGGTCGAGCCGTGTCAGGATGTGCAGCTCGTCGCGCGTGTAGGTGTCCTTGAACTGATAGATCTCCTCGATGACCTCGAACGGTTTGCCGCCAAAAGCCGCCGCCACGGGGCTCTTCGGGTCCACGAGCTCGAGCGTCACTTTCTCGTGCCAAGGATGCCCATCGAAGTAACCGCCGAGCATGCGCCCGAATTCGCGCCAGTCGTAGAAACAGTCCGCGGTCGAGTGGTTGCCGCAGAGCCCTTTTCCGCTCCGGACGAAGTCCATGACGCTTTTCTTCCGCCGCTCGTTGACGGCGCGCGCGGGCGCTTTCTCTGCATCCGGCAGCTTCTCGAAGTCCTCGCCGCAGTTCGGAAGGAAAAGCTCCTTCGGCAGCTTGTTGGCGGGCGTGATGTTGGCGAGAAAGATCGCGTCGAACTCTCGCAACGCCTCCGGCTCGAAGCTCGCGGTGTCGTTCGTGAAAACGGCCTCGAACGCGCCGCTTTTTTTCCCCATCGCCGCGAGCGCGCGGGCGCAGTAGGGCACGGAGGGATGGAACGACTCGGGATAGCAGTAGACGAGCAGCTTGCGGGCTTTTCGAGGCTTCGCTTGGGGCGTTGCGGGCGCGGCAGCTTCGATTTTCGCCGCGTCTGCCGGCGGGATGGGGCTCTTGTCCGAGTAGACCTCGGCGTGAGCTCCCGGCGCGGCCGCAAGGACTGCAACGGCCGCGAGCATCGCGAGACCAAGACGTACGTTTCGGTTCGGAAAGCCTCGCATTGGAAGCATCGTTCGCATGTTCAGTCTCCGGTTCAGAAAAGGCGGAGCCCCCGTCACCGTTCGGCGACGACCAAAGAGTGCAGCCCGAGCTGCGGCACAGTCACTTCGAGGCCGGCCTCGCTGCGCCGCACCGGCAGGTCGAGGTGCTCGGGCTCGAGGCGGGCGCGGCTCAGCGTCATGTCCGCGAACCGAACCCGGATGCCGGCGATGGGCACGATCTCTTCGCGCATGCTCGAGTTGTTCTCCGGCAACGCGCGGTCGGCCGAGGTGTTCAGCTCGTTGAGCAAGTGGACGACCTGGCGCCGCCCACCTTCCTGCTCGTAGAACGCCGCCTGGACGCACATCGGCGCTTCGACGGCGACCGGGGGGGCCGCTCCGCCCGCGGCCCAGCGGATCGCGCGTGTGATGAGCCTCCGCTGGTACTGGTACGGCGCGATGAAATACGCCTGGCCCAGGTCCGCGGCGAAGTAGGCGGATCTGCCTTTCCCCGGCTCCGCCAGGATCAAGAAAGGCACGGCCGCGGGGTCGGCGAGCCGCGTCGCGACCGTCTTCGCTCCGCCTTGGAGCCTCACGTCGGCCGCCCAGCCGATGTAGTTCAAGCGATCGGAGCGGTAGCGATAGTTGCCGCGAACGACGGGGTCGCTTGTGACCTCGTGCGCTGCGAGCGTGATCTCCGTCACAGCGGGGTAGTTGGGCCACCGCGCGGAGAAGTCTTTCGTCCCCACGAACGATGCGCCAAAGATCTCGGCCAGGCCGAAGTCCGACCTCCGGCTGCCAAACTCATCGCAGAGGGAAGATTCCTGCAGAGCCACGAGCCCGCCGCCATCGCGCACGAACTGCCGCACCGTACCGAGCGCCGCCTCGGAGAGGCACGCCGCGTTGGGCAGGATCAGCACGCGGTAGCGCGCGAGAGATGCTCGGTCCTCGACGTCCGCCTCGGTGACCACGTCGAGCGGCAGATGGTCTTCCATCGCGGCACGGAAGACGCCGACCGCGGATTCCATATGAGCGGGGAGCCGGCGCTCGCCCGGAGGCAGCCGGCTCACGTCGGGCGTATCGACCCCGCTGCCGATCCAGCTGCCGATCGGCACCTCGCTCCGCTTTCCCGGCACGCCGTAGAGGAGCCGGCTGCTCTCCGAGACGAGCAGTGCGGCCCATTTGACCGACGTCGCGCCGGCCGTCCATGGCTCGCGTTCCCGGATGAGCTCGAGGTAGCGTGCAGCGGACAGGTCCTGGTTCCGCTGCCATGTGCCCTGCATGGCGATCCCGCCGTTCGTTAGCACCGTGAGCGTGCGGAAATCGCATTCGACCTGGGGCGGCTGCATGTTCATTTGACCCTGCGTGCAGTAGTACGGAAGGAACACAGACGGACGATCGCCCGCGAGGCCGCGATAGAGCCGCACGGTGAAGCTGGGCAGCAGGTTCGTGCCCTGATCCGGCGGGAAGTCCCAGAAAAGCTCGACCATGGGCGCATCGAGCACGCGCTGCGCGGCGTCGGAGCACTCGGCGAACGGCGCGAACGACCAGTGCCACCATCGGCCCGGCCCCGTGGACCACGGAGCCGCGACGAAGTCCGGCTTGAAAGCTTTCATCTCGCGTTGCCAGCGCTCGACGAAGCTCGTGAACCTCTTCAAGCGCCACTTCAGGTAGCGGCGGAACTCGGCGTCGTTGAGGTCCGACGCCGCGGGGACGTCCTTGCCGCTGTCCGCGCGGTAGCTCTCGCGGCAGAACGTGCAGTGGCATTGCGTCCAGCAGCCGAAGCCGTCGAGGTTGTACCCGTCCCAATCGAGGCGGCGAGCGATCGCGACGCACTGGCGGATGTAGAAGTCGCCGAACGGCGAGTTCCAGCAGCCGGTGGCGGGCAGCCCTTTGCCCTGCGTCTCGGGCCCTTTGGGCGCGTCGCCTGGCTTTGCGATCTCCTGCCACTCGGGGTGCTCGTGGAGAAGGATGGGGTTGTTCCAGAAGCGCATGAGCTCCCCGAGCACTTTCACGCCGCGCGCATGAGCCCGATCCACCCGGCCGCGGATCTCATCGAGGTTTTTGATCGGCTCGCCCGTCGCGATGTGGACGATTTCGCCCTTTGCGTCGAGCCCATAAGGGCCGCCCGCGAACCCGGGCCCCGCCGCGTTGGTTCCGCCCGTGACCACGTTCGCGCCCGCGTCGATCATCTCGTCGAGCGGCCGGTCGGCGATGAAGACCCATCGCGCATGGCTTGCGACCCACGGCGAGATGGCGACGCGCCCCGAGACAGGGTCGCTTGAGCTCTCGCCGGCCGAGGCTTCGCCGCAGAGAAGCAAAAGGGTGCCAATGCAAGTGAGTGTGGTTGTCCTCGATGTCATGTCGCGCATCCTTTCCCCAAGCCCCGACCCAAAATAGCGTCAGCGTGCGATCCAGCGCAGGCGGCGGAAGACCGGCGGGTTGGCCGCAGGGGATGCGCCGAGCAGCGCCAGGAAGTCAACTTTCTCCCAGCCCTCGAGCTTCTTACCCTGCGCGTCCGAGAACTGGCCGGGCTCGAGCTCGAGCGTGATCCAATCGCCATCCGCGGCATGCAATTCCGGCGATGCCAGATACTCCTTGAACGTCGGCTGGCGGTTATCCTCGATGACCTTGATCTGGAAATTCGTAGGGAGCCGCCGGCTCGAGATGTCGAGGCTCAAGGCGCGTGTGCCCGACCCCCGCCACGGCGGCGCGCCGATCTTGCGCGTGCCGATCTGGAACTTGAGCTCGTCGCCGCCGAAAGCTTTCGGCTCGAGCGTGAAGCCGCGCTCGCCTTGCAGCCCGCTCCAGGGCACGAAGTAGCCGACGTCCTTGTTCGGATCGGTGTAGGCCGGGACGTAGTACCAGTCCGCCGTCGTGTCCATCTCGGAGATCAGCATTTCCGTCGCGAGCGTCGGCCGCGCGGATGGCAAGCTGGCGGCGGCGATCTCGAAAAGCGGCGAGCTGACGCGGATGCCGGAAGGGTACGCAGCCGTCGCAAAAGCGAAAATCACGTCGCTCGAGTGCAGGATCGGAGCCTCGGCGGTCCAAGCGCCGCCCTCGCGCCGCACGCGCTGGATCGGCTGCCAGAAACGGCTCATCGGCACGCGGTTGTTGAGGCAGTAGTACACCTCTACGCTGGACACTTCGTCGGGGTTGCCCGGCTCGACTCGCAGGAGCGGCACCTCTCCATCCTGCGCGGAGAGCCGCGGCGTCTCCGGCCAGGGCCCGCCCTCACCGAGCAGGTGCGCTCGCATCCACTTCTCGAGGCTCTTCCCCTCCGCGGGCTCGATGTGGTGGTCGTAGCTCGCCGTGTAGAGCTGTCGCTTCACACCGGACTTCGTCAGGTGGAGCGTCTTTTCCGTCAGGTCCATTTTTCCGTGCCCGTCGTTCGTCGCGCTCAGGAAAAGCACGGGGCAAGTGATGCGCGGCGCATAGGCCTCGGGCGCGATGAGCGTTCGCCAGAGCATCTTGTCGCGGTCCGGGACGTCCTGGGGCCCGTCGAGCGGATAGCGGTAGCTCTCCCAGCCGTTGCCGTAGATCGGGACCGCCGCTTTCACGCGCGGGTCGATCCCCGCGACCATCCACGTCATGGTCCCACCGACCGAGACGCCGAAAATCCCGATGCGCTCCGGGTTCACCTGAGGGTGCTGCTCGAGCAGCGTCAGGCTGCGGCGCGCCATGCGCACCCAGTTGTGCCAGGGGTTGAAACGTGGCGACGGGTCCATTTGGCTTCCGCCGCCGATCTGCATCATGTTGGCCTGGATCTTTCCCCAGCGGGTGAAGTGCTCTCGGCGGTACTCCGGCCCGAGGTTCGGCAGGTTCGTGTCGCCGCAGAAGTCGAAGCTGACGCAGACGAAGCCCCGCCGCGCCCAGTACCGCGGCCAGTCAATGTTCGCCGTCTGCCCGCCGCCGTGAATATGCAGAATGCCCGGCAACTTTTCCCCCTGCGTGGGGGCGCCGCGGTATGCGAAGACCCGAGTCTTCACGCCGTCCCACGTCTGCCCCGTGAAATACAGCCAGTCGATGCGTAGGCTGCCGCCGTCCTCCGTCTCGCTCTTGAAGACCTCGACCTCGAGCGGTTCGCTGCGCGGGTCGAAATCGGCCCATAGCTCATCGATGCTCTTCGGATCGCCCGGCCGGAGCTCTGCCGTGCGCGGGCTCGCTGCGCTTTCGGTTGCGTCCGGGCCGGGAGCCGCGGGAGCTGCGGGAGCGGGCAGCATGGAAAGGGCGAGACCTGCGGCCGCCAGGGCGGCGCACAGAGCGGCCGGGGCGAGGACCCGCCCCACGTGGAGACTCGCGAAAAGCTCAGGATGAACGCCGCGCATGGGACACCCCCGGTGGCTTGCTTAATCGATTATGCAGACGTGGCCCTATTTACGGAACTTGGCGCCTAGTTTCAAGCCAAATGATGGGCTGCTTGATTGCAGAATCGATTCAGCAAATTCCCGCGGGTTCGGCCTTGACCTCCCAGGTAGGACCTCGACTAGATTCTGGCTCTTCACCGTAAGCAGTGGGGTGAAAGAGAACGAGGGCCAGAAGGAGTTCGCGCAGTTCTTTGTCCCGGCAACCTGCGGCCGGGAACCAAGGATCGAAGCGCTGGGACAGCGCATCGGTTTCCATTCGGCTCGAGACGCCGCGAGGGGCCACTGAAGTCTGCGCCGCAGGGATTGCGGCGGGCTCCCGGTGGATCGGAAGCTCGGGTCACGACCCTCTCCAAGGAGAAACTACATGGAAGGCAGTCATCGGATTTCGCGCGCTACGTTGGCGCTCGTCGCAGCTCTATCTGGCTCTTCAGCGATTTCCGCGCACGCAGCGGCGGCGCCGCCACCCCGCGACGATTCTGGAGGAAACGCTCAACGACATTCGCCAGGCAAGGAAGCGTGCGGCGGAGCCTGCGAAATAAGAGCACGCAGCCCTTCTGAAGAGTTCTTAGCGCGCGCTGCCCGGCGCAGTGAAGCTGACGAGCTCGATCTCGAACTCGACGTCGCTGCGCGGCGGCACGAGCTGAGGAAGGCCGGCGGCTCCGTACGCGAGCTCGCTCGGCACCTTCACGCGGCGCTTCTCCCCGGTGCGCATCGAGAGAAGGGTCTCCACCCAGCCCTTGACCAGCGACAGCGAGTCGAGCCGGTACTCCTTCGGGACGTTGACGCCGCGGGTGTCGAGGAACACTTTGCCATCCGGCAGCCAGCCGGTGACGTGCACCTGGACTTTCGAACCGAGAGTTGGGCTATTGCCCGTGCCTTCTTTGATGATCGAGTACTCGAGCCCGGAAGGCGTCTTGGTGCTCGTTTTCGGCAGCGGTGTCCTCGGCGAGATCCCGCTCGGCGCGGCGGCCGAGGTCAGCGCCGAGGGCGAAGCCGCCCCGTTGGCTTGAGCCGAAGCGCCCGCAGCTTTGGTCTGCGCAGTGGAAGGCGGCAAGGAGCTCGCGCCGGGAGCCCCCGCCTGCGGCGTGGCCGCTGAGGGGGCCTCGGACTTCCCCGGAGTGTTGCCGGCTTCGCAGCCGGAGAGGTGGAAGACTAGGAAGGCCGCGAGCGCAAGGGGCAGTGCCAGCGCGGCCGGTGCGACGAAAGCGACGAGCGCGCCCGCCACGACGGACGCGACGTTTCGGTGGGGCATGATCGGTACTCCTCGGAGCTGTAGGAAGGCGGTCAAGATACCCATCTCTCGACGCTTCTCTCCAGCTCTTTTCGCGAAGGGAAAGCTGCAGCGGCGCTGCGCTCGCCGCCCGGGTCCGGCCCTTCCCCGCCTCGTCTGGCCAGCACCGCCGCCGGAACCCGCGTTCCCCGACGGCCTGCCCCGAGCCCGCCGCGCGGACCCGCTTCCTTGATCTCGATTCTGCCCTCAACTATCCTCAGCACCGGTTCACGCCTCGCCTCGCCCACACCACTACATTCTGATCCCACGGAGCCAACTCCATGAAGCGAACGCTCGCGGTTCTGATGCTGCCGCTGTCGGCCGTTGGCCTGGGGGCCGCTGCGGCACTTTGGCGGGAAGTCCCTAGTACGTCGCCGGACCAAGTGGTGGAGCTGGTGCCGGGAGTCCACTTTCGTCACGGGGACCTCGAAGGCCATGGACATTGCAACAACGGGATCATCGTCTTCGATGAGTTCGTCCTGATCATCGACGCCAATTTCCCAAGCGGTGCGGACGCCTGCCTGGCCGACGTCAAGAAGCTCACGGACAAGCCGGCCCGTTTCGTGTTCGACACGCACCATCACGGGGACCACGCTTATGGCAACCCGGTCTGGGTGAAGAACGGCGTGGTGCCCGTCGCACACGAGAACGTCGCGCGCGAGATGGCCCGGCTCGAGCCGGCGCGCTGGCGGGAGTCCATGAGCCGGGACGACGTCAAGGCGACGGGGCTCGATGCTCCGGTGCCACCCCGTATCACCTTCCCTGACCGGATGGTGATCGACGACGGGAAGATGCGGGTCGAGCTGCTTCACTTCGGCCATGCGCACACGCGCGGGGACGGCTTCGCTTACCTGCCGAAGCAGAAAATTCTCTTCACGGGGGACGCTGTCGTGAACGGCCCGTACAACTTCCTGGGGGATGGCAACACCGAGAGTTGGCTCGAGGTGATCGACGCCCTGCGGCAGCTCGACGTCGAGATCGTGGCGCCGGGGCACGGCCCCTTGGGGGACCGGAGCCTTCTCGACGATCAGTGGGCATTCCTCGCCGCGCTGCGCGCTGGCGTCGCCGCAGGCATCCGCGAAGGCAAGAGCGCGGAGGAAACCGTGAAGAGCCTCCAGGTGCCGGAACGCGCGAAACGCTACGTGGGCGAGTCTCTCCTCGCGCAAGTCAACAAAGTGCGCGCCGAGATGATGGGCCTCGAGACACCCCGCGAGCTCGAGCAGCTGGGGCTGACGGAAGGGCCGCCGATGAAGAAGCCAGGGTGGACTCCGCCACGCAAAGTGGTCTTTTCGGGAGAGCCTTCGAGCCTCGCTCTGCTGCAGCGAACGGCGCCGCAGGGCCTGAGCGTGGTCGGGGCTCCCTCGGACACCGACGCGCTGCTGCGCGAAGTGGCGGACGCCGACGCGGTGATCGGCAAGATCGCGCCGGAAGTCGTTGCCGCCGGAAAAAAGCTCCGGTGGGTCCACAGCATCTCGGCGGGCGTCGAAGCCTACGTGGGCATCGGGGACGCGAAAACGCCAGGCATCGACGCGATCCTCAAGTCCGACATCGTCCTCACGAACGGCAGGCGCTGCTACGGACCGAACATCGCGGACCAGGTCTTCGGCTACCTCCTCAACTTCACGCGCCAGATGAAAACGAGCGTCGAGGGCCGGCTGAAAGAAGGCTCCGCGTGGAAAAACGTTGATCCCGGCGACGCGCAAGAGGTGGAGCTGCGAGGGAAAACCATGGTCATCGTCGGTCTCGGCGGGATCGGGACCGAGGTGGCGCGCCGCGCGCGGGGGTTCGGCATGAGGATCGTGGGGGTGGATCCGAAAGTCCAGCCTCCCCCGCGGCTCGTGGACGTGCTCTACCGCCCTGCGGACCTCCTGGTGGCAGTGAAGGACGCCGATGTCCTCGTCGTCGCCTGCCCTCTCACTCGAGAGACGCGGGGAATGATCGGCTCGCCGGTCTTCGAGGCGCTGAAGCGCGGGGCCTATCTGATCAATGTTGCGCGAGGGAGGATTGTGGACGCTGACGCGCTTGCCGCGGCGGCGCGGAGCCGCAAGCTGGCCGGTGTCGGCCTCGACGTGACCGACCCCGAGCCTTTGCCCGACTCGAGCCCCCTTTGGAAGCTCGACAACGTGATCATCACCCCGCACAACGCCGGCCAATCGGACGGAAGCCGCCGGCGCATCGACCTCCTCGCCCAGGAGAACATCCGGCGATTTGCCGCGGGCGAGCCGCTCCTGAACGTCGTGGACAAGGCCGCCGGGTATTGACGGTCAAGAGCGAGGGGAACAAAGGCACTGAACTTGCACCGATGAGGCTCGAGCTTCGACCCGGCCGCAGAAGGCTCCGCCTCCGGCGTCCAGTGTCTGGACGGACCCGACGGCGGGGGGAAGACTACTGGCGCAAGGATTTCCGGCGACGGACCGCCTAGGATGACATCGGAATGAACGAGCCCGGCGACGGACGGAACATCATACTTTTCGGCCCCCCCGGTGTGGGGAAAGGCGCTCAGGCGACGATCCTCAGCCACCGGTATCATCTGCCCCACCTTTCGACGGGGGACGTGATCCGGGAAGAGATCACTCACGGCACGCCGCTCGGCCTGCGCGTGCGTGAGGCCGTCAACCGAGGAGATTTCGCCGACGACGAGACGGTGCTCGGCATCGTGATGTCGCGCATCGACCTCGCCCCGTACCAGGCGGGGTTCGTGATGGACGGCTTCCCCCGCACCGTGCCCCAGGCGGGCCTCCTCGACGAGCTACTTCGCGAGCGCCGCCGGAGAGTGAATCACGCTCTTTTCATCACGGCACCTGACGAGACCATCCTGGCGCGGCTTGCCGGCCGGCGCATTTGCTCGAAGTGCGGCGAGACGTACCACAAGGAGTTCAAGCGGCCGAAGATCCACGGGATCTGCGACCTCTGTTTCGGCAAGGTGGTTCATCGCGCCGACGACACGCCCGAAGCGCACCGCGATCGACTTCGCACCTACTCGGCCAAGACCCTGCCGCTCGTCGAGTACTATCGCGGCACCGGGATCCTCGTGGAGATCGACGGAAGCAGCACGGTGGATGGGGTCGCCGAAGAAATCCGGAGAGCCATCAACGGCGACTGAACCCAAGCGGGTCAGATCTTCAACCACCAGAGGAGCCGCAAGCTGGAGTAGCCCCGGTCGTTCTCCCAGCCGAGAAGGCCCCCCAGCAGGTTGAACGACGTGCGGGTTTTTTGCGGCGAGGCGGCGAAATCCTCCACGCTTTCTGCGATCGAGTCGCGCTCGTAGGCGATGAGCGGGTCGAGCAGGTAGAAGAACGCGCTCTGACCCTGGCTGCCCCAGCGGATAACCGGGGCGATCCACCAGCCGCGATCGAGGTAGCCTTCCGACGCGGCGACCAGCGGGAAAATGGAGACTTTCCAGCGCGCTGGGCCGAAGCGGAAATAGATGAGGGGCCATGCGAAGTGGTGCGTCGTGGCGGGCGCTAAGTCGATCCACTCGCGATGGAAGCCGTAGAGCGGCCAGAAGTGGTCCACTGCAAGGTCTCCCGACTCGTGCTGTTCGCGCAGGTGAAAGTAGACGGGGAAGATGACGACCCGAGAGCTGCGCTCGAAGCTGTCGACGTAGATGAGCGGCCGGAGGCGGAAGAAGCTCGACGCGACTCCAGGAGCCGTGCTCGAGCTGCCGGATTCGTACAGCGGCCAGAGGACCTCGGTCGCGGACGCTTCCGGGGAGCGCTCGACGTACAAGAGGGGGAAGAGGGGAACCTCGACCCGGCCACCGGCGATATCGGCTTGCGCTGACGGCGAAGCGGACTCGGGCGCCTCCTCGCGCTCGCGGCGCGTTTCGGTGCGGCCTCGAAGCTCCGCTATCCAGCCCCTTTCGGGTCCCGCGCAGCCCGTGCTACAAAGTGCGATCCAAAGAAGCGCGTCTCTTCGCATGCGTTGGGAGCGAAAAGGATACTCGTCGGTCCGCCAGGATGAAACCACTCCTTCTCCTCGACGTCGTCGGCCTCACTCCTCAGCTCGTCGGCGAGCACACGCCGAACCTCGCGCGGATGGCGAGCGAAGGGTTTCTCGCGCCGCTCGGCACGGTGCTGCCTGCCGTAACTTGCTCCGCGCAGGCGACCATGCTCACGGGGCTGCTGCCGCGCGGCCACGGCATCGTCGGCAACGGGTGGTACTTCCGGGACGTGAGCGAAGTGGCGCTCTGGCGTCAGTCGAACCGGCTCGTCCAGGGGGAGAAAGTGTGGGAGAAAGCTCGAGCGCGCGACCCGCGCTTCACCTGCGCGAAGCTTTTCTGGTGGTACAACATGTACTCGACGGCGGACTGGTCCGTGACGCCGCGGCCGATCTACCCTGCGGATGGCCGAAAAATCCCCGGCATCTACACGCACCCTCCAGAACTAAGAGCCTACCTTGACGCGGAGTTGGGGGCGTTCCCGCTCTTCCAGTTCTGGGGCCCAGGCGCCGGGCTCCCCTCGAGCGACTGGATCGCCCGGGCGGCGCGCCTCGTCATCGAGAAGCATCGACCCACGCTAGCTCTCGTCTATCTCCCGCACCTCGACTACGACCTGCAGCGCTTCGGCCCCCGGTTCCCGGCGCTGGGCAACCGCCTCCGGGAGATCGACGCCGTGGCCGGCCGCCTCATTGATTTCGCCCGTGGCATCGGCATGGAGGCCGCCGTCGTGAGCGAGTATGGCATCACGGCGGCCAGCTCGAGCATCTCGATCAACCGCGTGCTGCGCCGCGAAGGCCTCCTGAGCGTCCAGGAGACTCTCGGCTGGGAGCTCCTCGACGCGGGAGCTTCTCGTGCTTTCGCCGTGAGCGACCACCAGGTGGCCCATGTCTACGTGCGCGACCCGCGCGACGTGCCCCCCGTGCGCCGCCTGCTCGAGGGCGTCGAAGGCATCGATATCGTGCTCGACCGGAGCGGACAGGCCGCATTCGGCCTCGATCATGAGCGCTCGGGCGAGCTCGTGGCCGTGGCGCAGCGGGAGCGGTGGTTCGATTACTACTACTGGCTCGATCCGTCGCGCGCCCCGGATTTCGCGCCGACCGTCGACATCCACCGCAAACCGGGTTATGACCCCGCCGAGCTTTTTCTCGACCCGCAGAAGCGGTTTCTCCGGCTGCGAATCCTGACGAAGCTCCTGCGCAAGCTGCTCGGTTTCCGCTACCTCATGGACGTGATCCCGACCACGTCCGAGCTCGTGAGAGGCACCCACGGCCGCCTGCCGGATCGAGCGGAGGAAGGCCCCGTGCTGATCTCTTCCACGCGGAAGACGCAAGTCGCTCGGCTCGAAATGGCCGAGCTATCGCGGTGGATTCTCTCCACCGTCTTCGACTGATCACTTCCGCGCCTCGGCTTGCGCCCGGGCATCGCGCACGATCTCCTCGGGGTAGCCTTGCGCTTCGAGCACGCGGATCGCGTTGCGCGTCGTCGCGGAGCCAGGGCGGAGGCGATAATCGAACCTCAAGACGCCGTCGCCGACCGACTCTTCGAAGTGCGAGTTGGCGCAGCCGGGCTCGTGCTCGTCCGTGACGAGCCGCGTCAGGGCGGCGTCGTGGGTTGCGACGACGAGCAGAATGCCTTTCGACCGCAAGTGCCGCACCACAGCGCGGGCGATCGCAATGCGCTCCTCGGAGTTCGTCCCCCGGAAGAGCTCGTCGAAAAGCGCGAGGATGAATGGGCTGCTGGATGCAGCTCGCAGCGTCCGTTGCACGCGATCGACCTCGACCTGGAAGTAGCTCCGGCCGTCGTCGAGCGAATCGCGCACGTTCATGTCGGAATGGAGCGCGATCGGCGTCCACTCGAACCCCTTGCCGCAGATCGGCCCGCCAGCTCCTGCGAGCGCGACGTTCAGGGCGATCGACTTCAGGTACGTCGATTTGCCCGCCATGTTCGAGCCCGTGACGATGAGCACGTTCGTGGCCTCGTCGAGTTTCACCGGATTCGCGACGGCGCCGTCCGTGGATAGCAGCGGATGCAGGCACTCCCGGGCTTCGACGCGCGGCGAAAGGCCGGAGATCACGCGCGGCATCTCGAATCGGCGGTCCTCGGCGAGTGGCAGCGCCAGGCTGAGGAGGGCCTCTGCCTCGCCGAGCGCCCCTGCGCCGCGCTCGAGCTCACCCCGGGCACTGGCGAACGAAGCGTCTGCGACCGGCAGGATGCGCAGCTCCCACAGCGTAATCACGTTCCAGACCTCGAAAAAGACGCCGTAGGAGCTCCCGGAGAGGAGCGCGACATGCCGCCGCAGCGACGCCGCCCGCCCGCGGAGGCCCTGGAGTGTGCCTGCCACCTCGCGCCACGCTTCCGCGTTGAACTGGGCCCCTTCAAGCGCCGCGTCCACCCGGGCCAGCCCTGCGAGGAGTGGGCCAAGCGCGAGGATTCGATCGCGCGCGGGATTCGAGCGCTTCGACTGGATCGCAATGATCGCGAAGTTGAAAAGGCCGGTCAAAAAACCGGGGGCAACCCAGCTCCAGCTCGGCAAGAGGGCCGCGAGCAGCCAGCAGGCGGGGCAGAGCGTGCCGAGCAAGTTGGCTAGAAGGAGCAAGCCTTTGCGCCCCGCGAAGGCTCCCACCAGACCCAGGCAGCGGGGCACGCGAGTGAAATCCTGCCGGCGCAGCGCCGCGAACGCGGCGAGGACCTCCTCGCGGGGGCGATCCTTGCGTGCGCACTCGACGACGGCCTCCTGGCGGACGAGGACGTCGCGCTCGAAGCGCAGTGGATGCGCCAGCATGCGCCGCAGGCGCAGCGCCCCAAATCGCGTGCTCGTCCAGTCGAGGAGCCCAAAAAGGGTGCGGCGACCGACCTCCCCGGGGGAGTCCGAAGTCGCCGAGGTCTCGGAATCGAAGAGGCCGATATCGTCCGCGGTGGCGTCGTCGATCTCGTGCGTCGCGGGCTCCTGCGCGAAGATCCGCAGCCCCTGCTCGAGGGGGCTCCCCGACGCCGCAAGGCGCGGCGATGGCCGCCGCCGTGGGATGGGGTTCTGCCGCGCTACGGCTTCCTCGATGAGAGTCCTCCGCGTCGCAGCGCGGTCGCGGCGCTCGAGGAGCCGGCCGTGTACGGCCACCAAGACCGCGAAGGCGGGCAGCGAAGCCGCGGCGACCGCCCATCCCCAGGGCTTGCCTTCGAGGGCTTCGTACACGCCGGCGGCGGCGGTCCCGAACGTGGCGAGGCGGAGGAAAGAGAGCTGGGCCGCCCGGCGGCTGAGGAGAGCGATGCGGCGGTCGAGCGCGGCGCCGTCGAGCTCGACATCGTCCAAGCCGCGGCGGCTCTCGCCATCTTCGCGCAGCCGGCCGTCGAGGCCGGGCTGCTGGCTTCCCGGCGTGGAAAGGTTACCCTGGGCTCCCGACATTCCAGTCCGGGGAGGTTGCTGCGATGATCGTGAAGGACTTGAAGACGCTCGAGCGTTTCGATTCGGCGAAGATGACCAAGGTGAACCTTTTCGAGACGAGCCGCTTTTTCTGCGACGTCTACTGCTTGCTGCCGGGGCAGGAGCAGAAAATCCACAGCCACGCTGAGAACGACAAAATCTACTGCATACTTCGCGGCGAAGCGAAGGTCACGGTCGGGAACGAGCGTCAGGCGATTGGCCCGGGACGAGCGGTGCTGGCGCCCGCGGGGGAGGCGCATGGAATCGCGAACGAGTCCTCTGCGGAGCTCGTTTGCCTCGTCTTCATGGCGCCGCATCCGGGACTCAAGAGCTGATCGGCGCGTCGCGCGCCCTCAAGCGTCCTCGGTGCGCGCAGCTACTTCTTCTCCACCTCGAAGAGGGGGCCCTCGAGGATGTCCGCTCCGCCGAGGTCGATCAGGGCGGGAGCGTCGGTCGTCGACCCTTTCGCGCCGAGGTCGCTTTCGCTGTGGATGCCGACCTGGAAGTTCGTGCTGAACGGGGAGCCCCCGCTCCCCCCGCCGCTTCCTCCGCCTGTCGCGATCACGCCGATGGCCACACCCGCGCCGATGATCAGCGGACCGCAGCCCGAAAGAGTCAGCGCCCCAACGGCGAGGATCCAGGCCCCAGCGGGCCGCAACACCGTACGGAGACGCAGCCTCGGCAGCACGTCCCGGCCCCTCGCCGCGTGACACAGAACGGTGAAGCACAGAATCGCGAGGCCCGCGGCCGCCAGGATGGCCAGCTCGGCGAGCACCCTACCCGGCACGGCCGGAGCTCGAGGCGCTGCCGGGAGGGTGGAGGTCTCCGCCGGCGCGGGCGGCTTCACCGCCTTCAAGTTCGCCTGCAGGATGAGGCGGGCGCTCGAGGAAGCGCTGACCTCGACGGGCAGGCCTTCGAACCGGATCGCCTGCGCGTCCTCGTCCACGACTCCATCGGCGACCTTCTTCGGCCCCGCGCCATCGTCAAGCAGGAGTTGCGCGTTGGTGATCCCATCAACGCGCGTGTCTTCGAGAGGACGATAGATCACGTGATCGACGCGGATGTTCTCGGTGGGTCCCGCCTGGATCATCAACTCGTGCAGCTCGGCTTTCTCCACGGGGCTTTTTTCCTGGATCGTACCGGCAGCGGTGTTGACGGCGAGCGCGAGGCGCGGGGGATCGTTGAGCACGTGCACGACGGCTCCCGTGAGCGCGGGCTCATCTTCGCGGCTCCTACCCGCGACGAAAGCGCGACGGCCTCCCGCCAGGAGCTGCAGGTCGTCGAGCGACTCCAGCACGAGGCGCAGGGAGATATTCTCCGGCAAGGCCCGCGGGCCGATCTCGAGCTCGACGGTGAAGCAGGTCGGGGCGCCTGCCGGGAGCACGATCGGGCCGTGGCCGCCCGAGCGGAGCTCGAGGCGAGCCGCGCCGGCGGTGCTCGACACGCGTTCGAGCTTCCCCACCTCCGTCAGCTGGACCTCATCGCCGTCGCAGCGGGACCGGAGGAAAAGCGTTGCGCCGGGCACGGAATCCAAGTTGCCGCTCGGCTCGGGGTCGACTTGCTCGAGGCGCAGCGCCAAAGTGCGCAGCTCGAACGCATCGCCCTGGAAAGGTTGTCCGGTGCGGAGCTCCAGCCGCAGCGCCTCCGCGCGGCCGCCCGGCTGCAGGGAGACGTCGGGCAAGCTGGTCGGCACGAGATTAGCCATCCCGTTCGCGGCGAGGAGGCCGTCGAGGACCTCCCCACTTCCACGCGCACGGCTTTCGTAGAGCACGTCGTCGATCCTCCCCTGGAAGACCGAACCTTGATCGTTGCTGCCGCCGATCGCGAAAGCTTCTCCCAAGGAAGCGGTGTCGCGGAACGTTCCCTCCGATTGGCCATCCACAAAAACGGTCGCCGTGTCTCCGAGGCGGGCGACGGCCACGTGGTGCCACGTTCGGGAGAGCCGCTCGACGACAAGCGGAGCAGCATCACCGTGCGTCACGGCCATCGATTGATCGCGATCGTCCCACGCGAGGCGCAGGCGGCGCGCGCCCGACGTGTCTCCCGGACGGATCTCGAAAAGCGTCGCTGCGCTGCTGGCGCTGGCGTCCGCGTCCGGAAGGAACCAGAAGCTCACCGTGAACTCGCCGTCCCACGGGGGCAAGTCGCCGCCCTCGACGAACCCTGTGCCTCGGAACAGCAGCGAGGAACGATCGTTAGCGAAACGGTTGCTCGCGCAGGAGACTGCGCCGTTGAAGCGGCCGTCATTGCCGTTTTCGACGTCGGTCGCGACGCAGCCGTCGAGGGGCCAATCGGCGAAAACGGCAGGCGGCAGGACCTCGAGCTCGGCGCCCGTGGTCGAATCCGACTCGCCGCACGAGTTCACGGCCCGCACGCGGAAGCGCCACGTGCCGATCTCGTCCAGAGTCCTCGTGCACGAGTAATTGCGCAGGCTGGGGTCGTCCTCGACTTCGCAGCTGGGGCTCCAATTGCTCGGGTTGTTTACCGACTCCTCGAGGACGTACGTCGCAGCCCCCTCCGCCTCCGGCCACGTCACAGTGACCGCGTCGCCAAGGAAGGCGGAGTCGGCGTATTTCACGGACGCCGGAGCCGCAGGAATTGCGCCGACGCGGATGAATCCGTTCTTCGTGACGGAGTCCTCGGCGCAAGCTCCCGTGGTGGTCAGCTTCACGTTGAAGTTGCCCGCCTGTTTGTAAGTGTGCTGGGGATTCTGCTGCGTGCTCGTGGAGCCGTCGCCGAAGTCCCAGACCCACCCCGAGATCGAGTCTCCGTGAGATGTGTCGGTGAACGTCACTGTCAGCGGAGGACAACCCGAGCGCGCCGAAGCGCGGAAGTCCGCCGCCACGCCTCCGAGCACGGTGATCAGCTCCTCTTTCGTCTCGGTGGCATCTCCACACTCGCCGCTCACGCGCAAAGTCACCGTGTAGGTCCCTGGGCTGCCGAACGTGTGCGTCGGCCCTCGTAGCGAGCTGGTCGCGCCGTCGCCGAACTCCCATCGCCAGTTGTTCAACCCATCGCCGCGCGAGCCGTCGGTGAATGCCACCTGAAGCGGCGCGCATCCGGAGGTGGGCTCGGCAGCGAACTCCGCCGTGACGCCTTCCCGCACGGTGATGAGCCCCTGTCGCGCCGCCGTGTCCTCGCCGCAGTCGGCGTGCACCGTCAGCCGGACGGAGTAGAGTCCGGGCTCCGTGTAGGCGTGCGTCGGACTCTGCTCCTGCGAGGTGCCGCCGTCGCCGAAGTCCCACGACCACAAGCTCAATCCCGTGCCCGTCGAAAGGTCGCTAAACTTCACCTCGAACGGCGCGCAGCCGGTGGTCTCGGCCAACTCGAACGCGGCCCTAGGCTTTTCTTTGACGACGATGAACCCAGCTTTCGTCTTCGCGTCGGACTCGAGGCCGTTCTCCACGGTCAAGGTCACGGTGTACTCGCCAGGCTGCTCGTAGACGTGCGAGGGGTTCTGCTCCGACGAGGCCGAGCCGTCCCCGAAATCCCACACCCACGCCGTGATGATCAGGCCGGAAGAGCGGTCGGTGAAGCGCACGGGCAGCGGGGGACAGCCCGTGGACACATCGGAGATGAAATCCGCGGAGATTTTTTCCTTCGCGAGCGCGGCGCGTTCTCGCAGCAGGGTCCCCATACTCGCCAGGAGGAGGCAGGCGGAGAGGCGTCGGAGGTCGTGCATCGTCAACTTCCTCTCGGTCAGGGGCTCCGCGCCATTCCGCTGGTTGCCTCGGTCTTGAGGGCGATCGATCGCGTGACCCACTGGCCGGCCACGTTCACGAGGACCCTCAACAGGCACTTCGTCGAAGGCGGGAGTTCGATGCCTTCCTCGCGCAGGGAGCAACGGTAGAGGCCGCCTTGCTCCTGATTCGCCACGGGAGGCAGCTCCGCCTCCGTCCAGGCTTTCCGCAGCTCATCGTTGACGATGATCCGAGCTTCCGTGATCGGACGCTTCGCGATGATTTCGAACTGCACGGAAGTTTTGCCGCGGACACGCGAGCCGTTGCGGGGGGACTGGATCTGGACCTGCGCGAGCAGCTCCATCTCCCGGGCCGGAAGGCTTTTCAAAAGGTAAGACTTGATCTGCGCGGCAATCAGCGGCGCCGACCGGTGCGCGATAGATCGGCCGGCGGTGCGCTGCTCCTCTTCGACAAGGAAAGGCGGCATGATCAGGGTCAAGAAGAACCCTTTCGAAAAAGCTCGATTGCGCTCCCAGAAGCTCAGATTCACGTCCCCCGAGCGCGCTTTGACGCCTCCCGCGAGGGAGGCTCCGGTGTTTGGATCGATGAGCTCGTAGCTGATGACGATCCCGGGCCCGAAGATCACGTCTTCGACCCAGAGGCTACCGATCCACGTTGTGAACCATAACAGGCTCGACAAGAGCGCACGATCGGAACGCCGCGACGAGCTCATCTCTTCGAGGCGCGGAAGGACGAGAAGGTCTGCTTTCTCGCGGTAAGCGTCGTAAGAGGTCGCCGACCGGAGCGCGAAGACCTCGCTCGAGGCATCCATCTCCGCTAGGGCCGCGACCAGGTCGGACTGGAGATCCTGCGGCCCGCGCAGGATCGTCAGCGCTTTCGGGTCGCCAGTGATGGCGGGATCGACTTGAAAAGGCGCCACGGCAATCCGGTACGCCACGGGCTCCACGTCCCGCAGCGGTCGGTCGTTCTCGTCGACCAGCGCGCTGTGCGAGCTGCTGCATGCCGGATGCAGGGCGAGCAGACCGGCGCAGGCGACCAGGACAGATGTCCGCGCCCCCGCGCCCCTCCTCATTGCGCGCTGCCCTCCTCGGCGTCGGGCTGCGTCACCTGCGTCGGCGCGGTGCCGCTGCTGGCGGCGCTGGAAGGCGCTGGAGCCGGCGCTTCCTCGCGCGGAGGCGCCGGCCGGAGCCGGATCACACAGCGGAAGCCGACGTCCATTCTCCGGACCAGAGTCAGGGCCGCTTCGCGCTGACGGAGGAGAAACTGCTCGGGCCCGGGCGGCGGGGCCGGCGTCACGGAGCGGGGGTCGACCACGCTGCCCCCTCGAACGCTGCGGTAGCCAGACTTTCCCGGAACTTCGTCGAGGAGCCATTCCCGAACACTAGCGGCGAGATCGACGACTCCGCAAGGGGAGATGTCCTGGGAGGCACCGGCAGTCTCGGGAGGCGCCGACACCCAGCTCCGAGCAATGTGCCCGGCGTTGAAGTCATCGCCCCAGGGATAGGCGCGGTAGTGGGAGCCGTCCCAGCCGGCGGCGACGAGCCATTCGGCCTCTCGCGGAAGGACCGCTTCCTGCCAGCTCACCACGACCACCGGCTGCTGATTGCCGCGGAACTCCGCGCCCAGCTCACGCATCCAACTCCGCGACGCTTCGCCTTTCGAGCGGGCGAATCGTTCGACCGTAACTTCGCGTCGATCCATGAGGAACGGCGGAACTCGCTGCGCCGGGGTGCCGCTGCCGGCGTCCGGAAGCGGGCCACCCGGCACGAGCTGCATCGTCACGTCTTTCTCGGTCTCCGTGGAGACTCGCAGGGCGTGACTATCCTCCGCGCTTTTCTCGATCCCCACGACCTCCGAGGGGAGGAGCCAGCGGGTTACGTGGCCTTCGAAGTCCCGAACCACGAGTTGCTTCACTCCGCCCTCTTCGTAAATCGTGAGCTCTTCGCCGGCGGGCAGCCGATCCTCGGGCTCGCCTTTCGCTTCGGGCTTCGATGGGCCCGCCTGCTTCTCTGCCGGGAGAGGACTCTCTTTGCTCGCGTCGACCGAGGTGGGTTCCGGAGCGGGCGGCGTTGGCTCGGGGGCCGCAAGGCTCCGGACCGGCAAGGGGATGGCCGGCTCCGCGGGAACTGCGGAACGAGCAGTGGTTTTCACTTCAGGCTCTGGAGCCTTGTGCGCGTGCATCGCAGGCGTCAACGCCGCTGACGCGGCCGCCGCGGCAGCAGCGGCTGGCAACGGCTTCGCAGTGCGCTCCGGGGGCGGATTCGGGGTCGGCTCCGCTGCCGGCTTGGGCAAGGGAGCTGGGCCGGGTGCTGTTGCCGCCTGCCCCGCGTAGCCGGCTCCCGGCTCCAACGACCGCGCCGAGGGCTCGCTGGGCGCCACCACCTGCATCGTGAGCAGGGTCACTTCCGAAAGTTTTTCCGCCTCTTTGCCCTCGACCCGGTGCAAGGCCACGTGCAGCGAACATCGGTTTCCGGCCCCGTCGAGCGCGGCGAGCTCGATGCTCGGGCTGCCTTTCGCGGGCACGTCGACGTCGAAGGACCCGTCGGGTCTCGGCTTGATTCGCTTGGCGCCCTGAGTGACCTCCGCGAGGTGACCATCGACGGCTCGCAGGCGGGCCGATAGCCCATCGACTCCGATCTCCGCTCCGTCGCTGAGCTGCCGCCAGCCTTCCGCGCCGCCATTCGGTTGCCACTCGAACCGCGGCGCGGCGCGGTCGAGGATGATCGTGGCATTGGGCAGCACTTGCGCCGTGCGGAGACCGGGTAGGACGAACGACACGACGTAGGAGCCATCCAACAGCTCGGCGGGGTCAGTAATGAGCTCATCGAGCCGAACTTCTACCGCACCACGGCTGGGCTCGAAGGAGCGTTGCACCGGAGGGGGCCCGCCGTGGGGATTGCCCGGGGGAGGGGGGGCGCTGACAGTGACCGTGACCGACCATTTGCCGGCACCCCGGAAGGATGCAATCCGGGCGGATGGGTCCGCCGTTACCGTCGGATTCGACACGCCGGAGATGTCGTAGACAATCGTTAGCACGGGCCGGCAGCCAAGCCCTAGCAGCCCAAGGGCAAAGCCCAGGACAGCAAGGATGGGGTATCTGAACGTGATGCGCATGGGAAGCTCAACGGGTCGCGCTCCCGCGCTCGGCCCCCCGATCGAACGTTGCGAGTCGACCCAAGCGATTCTAAGAGTTCCCGAGTGGGACTTCGAGCCGGAAATGAGTCAAGGCGTGCGCCGCGGCATTATCCTTGCGTTGTCGGCACGCCGCCGTGACCCAAAAGGGCACGAACAACGCACTTTCCCGGCATGCAGAGCTTGCGACGGGGCCGAAGGACGCCGCTTCGCGGCAGTGGCGCCGGGCTGAAACCCGGTGGGCGCACTGAGAAAGGACTCTCAGTCCGGGGTTTTTGTGACGGCTTCCGCGGGCTGCTCGAACGGCTTCCGCGCCCGCGAGCTTCGCGTGCGGAGCAGCTCCTGCAGGATGAAAACTCCGACGCCGGTGCAGATCGCACTGTCGGCAATGTTGAAATTAGGCCAGACGTACGGGTGTCCGTCGGCCGAGACGTAGAACCATTTGATCCAGTCTCGGACTGCGCCCAGCTTGACCCTGTCGTAGAGGTTTCCACAGGTACCTCCCCACAGGAGCCCGAGCGCGAGCGTGAAGAAGAAACCGGGGCGGATGGGCTGCCGGAGCTGATGGACGAGAATCCCCACGATGACGAAGAGAGCCAGCGCCGACACGGCCGTAAGGATTTCGGGGTGGCTCGAAAGCCACCCGCTGAACGCGCCGTAATTGTAGTTCGCCTCGAGCTCGAACCAGTTGGGGATGATCGCGTAGCGCGTCGGGTGGAGGACGCGGGGCGGTGTCCCCACGCTCTCCACGGAGAGGAACTCGAAAATCGCCGCTTTCGACCAGAGGTCGAGGGCGGTCACGCTAACGGCGACAACGAAGAAGAGCAGCGCGCGCGAGCCTCGCGAGGGCTGGCGCGCGTGCACGCTGCAAGGCGTGTCCGTGGTCCGTGCGAACTCGTCGGGCGCGGCGGATGCCTCGGCGGATGCGTCAGGGGGCATGTCCCGCATTGTAGAGTCAAATCAGAAACTCTCTCCTGGATTCAACGCCGACTCGACCCGAGTCAGCGCGAAGACGGCTGCGTCTCGGGCATGCGAGCGAACGAGGGCCAGACCCGAGATCCCAGCATGCCCGCGGCAGCGCCCGAAGCCGTCCAGACTCGGCGGACGCTCGCCGCAAAATACTCGGCCACTTCGAGGAGGCGGAGCACCTCCTGTACGCTGGCGCCCGCCTCGAGCAGGCGGGTGGGCGAGCCGAACACCACCGCGAGCTGGCCCGGGATGCGCGTCAGCTCGCCGCGCGCGGCAAATACGGCGTACGCGGCCGCGCGCGTCTCGCCGTTCGAGCTGAGGAGCCGCTGCGTGAGGTCAAAAACTAGGTCCTGCCGGCGCGAGAGGCTGAGTCGCTCGCGGGCCGCATGGCGCGCCTCGGAGTCGGAGGAGCCCAGGAGCTCCAGGCAGGCCGGGGCGCCCATGTCCGGAGGAACTCGCTGTAGCCACTCGAGCGCGGCGCTGCGCAGCTCGGGGTCCTCGAGAGCTCGCGGGATCGCGAGAACGGACTCCGGTTCGTCGAACGCGGCGATGTGACGGAAAGCAATCCTCCGAAGCTCCGGCTCGGGGCTGCCCAGAGCGATCAGCTTCAGCTCGGGCACGTGGAGCCCCGCAAAGCGCCGCCCGAGGAGCTCGAGAGCAGCTGCGCGCAAGTCGAGCGGCAGATTGCTTCTCGCGAGACCGAGGAGCTCCTCGTCCCCGTCGCGGCGCGCCAGGGCGGAGAGCGCCGCGGGGCCTGCGGAAAAGCCGTGCTCGCGCACGAGGCGGACGATCATGTCCCGAGCACCGGCCGTGGGCGTCCGCTCGAGCGCGGCGATCAGGTCGCCGACGGCCTCTTCGCGTTCAGCGATGCGCGGCGCGGCCTCGAGCAGGCGATCGGGGTCCACTTCCGCCATGGCGCGGACCCATCGGGCCGTGAACTCGCGAGGCTCGCGCTCAGTGACGTCGATCACCAGGTTCGGGTCGAGCCACAGACTCGCCGGCGCCGGAGCGAGATCGAGGGTGCCGAAAGTCTCCCACCCCCACAGGCAGAGGGCGAGGCGGGCGTCCTCGTCAGCGATGGCCCGGAGCGAGTCGTGGAGCGCGGCGAACGCGCCTCCCTCGAGCTCGACGCATCGGTCCTCGTCGCCGAAGGAGAGCAGGCGCAAAAGCGGGCCGCTGGCGCCTGACAGCGCGAGCGTCTCGATCGCCTGTTTTCTTACTGTCGCAGAGCCTCCGAGGCAGCGGGCCGCCAACAGCGCGTCGCTGGGCGGACGATCTCCGCTCCGCAGGTCGAGCGCCAGCCGTGCGAGCGCCCGCGCTTGTACGGCGGAGTCCGTGGAGGCGAGCTCAGCTTCAAGGAGCTCGGTGCGCATCGCCGCCGGCCGGTCCAACGAGGGTGCCGCCGCCGATACGGTCGTCGCAGGCCGCTCCACGATTACGGCGGCGCGCCCGTGGGGCTCGCCCGCGTTCCCTCCGAGCTCATCGTGCTTTTCGCTGTCCGATGCGCGCAAGGGGATGAGCGATTCGACGCCAGTGGCGGCCCCGGGGCTTCCGGGATCGACCGCCGTCGCAGTGGCGGCGGCAGGTGCTCCGCCGTCCTTCGCCGCGCGCGATGCTTCCCGCGCAGCGTGGTTGCGCTGGCCGATCCAGAAAGAAACGCCCACCAGAGATGCCAACGCCAGCGCAAGGGCGCCGCGCAAGAGGATCGAGGTCGCCACTCGCCCCGGTCTCTTCACGGGAGCTCTCGCGGCAGCCTCCTCCGCCGCAGTCATCACGCTCTTCGCTGCGCGCCGCAAGTCGGCGGCGAGAGCTTCGCAGCTCTCGTAGCGCTCCGCGGGGTCCACCGCCATCGCTTTCAGGATGCAGGCCTCGAGCCCCGTCGAAATCCTGGCGTCGAGCGATCGGGGCCGCGCGGCGCGGCCTTCCTGAATTCGGGCTTTCAGCGCCCGCGGGCTCTCGGCCTCGAACGGCACCCGCGATGTCAGTACCTCGTACAGGAGCACGCCGAGCGCGTAGACGTCCGCAGGCGGCCCCACGTTTTCGGGAAACGGCTCAAGCTGCTCCGGGGCGCGGTAGACGAGGTCGTCTCCGGCATCGCTGCACGCGTCGCCGCCGAAGTCAGTCACGACGAGGCGTCCCGCTGGCGTGAGAATCAAGTTCTTCGGGCTCAGGCGGCGGTGGACGAGCCCTTCTCGGTGCGCGAGGGCCAGGCCGTCCGCGAGCTCTGCGAAAAGGTCCGTCGCCCGGCGCGCGAGATCGGGGTGCGTCTCGCCATCCGTGCCCACGGCGAGCGGGCAGAGCGATGGTTGATCGCACTTCTGGCGCCGGCGATCGGCGTTCAGGCGCTCGAGCGAGTCGCCCAGCAGCAACGGCGACGCGTAGAAGAATGCTCCGTCGCCGAGCTCGCCCAGCAACTCGACCGGCGCGAGATTCGGGTGCCGAATTCTGCCGGGGGTGCCCTTCAACAGCCGCTCGAGCGCTCTGCGGTCGACGCGGATACCTTTGCGCAGCAGCTTGAGCGCCAGCGTCTTCTTGCCGTCGCTCGCGCGCCACACGGTGCCGCGGACGCCCGATCCGAGCTCCTCCAGCACTTCAATGTCAGGGATCGCAGGTTTCCATCCCGATGATGCCTCGACGGGCTTGGAAACACCCTGGGCGCGGCTCTTCGCCATGCCTCAACCTCTCCACTTCTCTGAAATCGCCACCGGTCCTCCCGGACCGGCTTCTCGGGAACGGCTATAGCCCAGTTCGCGCGCCATTGCAATGCGAAAAGAGGCTCGCGAATGCAAGCCTCTTCCGACCGAGGCCGTTCAGACGGCGGGGAACTGGACCGTGAAGCGCGACCCCACGCCGACCTGGCTCTCGACGTGGATCTCTCCCTGGAGAGCCTGGAGCAGGTGTTTGACGATCGAGAGGCCCAGGCCAGTGCCGCCGAGCTCACGGGAGCGGGCTTTATCGACTCGATAAAACCTTTCGAAAATTCGCGGCAAGTCTTCCTTGGGGATTCCCACGCCCGTGTCCTTGACCTCCACGCGCACGTGCTTGCCGTTTGGTCTCGCCACGATCTCGATCTTGCCGCCGGGCTCGGTGTACTTGATCGCGTTGTCGATCAAATTGTCGAAGATCTGGTGGAAAGCCTCGGGGTCGCCGAGCGCGAGCAATGGCTCCACCGGCAAGTCCAGCTTGACCGTCAAGTCCTTCTGCTCCGCGTTCGGGCTGAGCCGATGGAAGGAGTTGAGCACGAGCTCACCAAGATTGACTTCCTGGCGGTGGCTGAACGCGTCCCCCGACTCGATTTTCGAAAGGCTCAGGAGGTCGGCAATCAGCGCTGTGAGGCGCCCGACGTGCGTCTCGATCTTTTTCAAGAAGCGCACGTTGTTCTCTGGCTCGAGGATCGCGCCCCCCTCGAGCAGCGTCTCGAGGTACGCGCGGATCGAGGTCAGCGGCGTCTTCAACTCGTGCGAGACGTTCGCCACGAAATCGCGACGCACGACCTCCAACCGCCGGACTTCCGTCACGTCGTGGACCACGAGGACGACGCCCGTGCGTCCTTTGAGGGGCGTGGCGTACACCTCGAGGAGCTTTCCGCCCTCTTTCAGCTCCGACTTTTTGAGCTCGTTCGCTTCCACGGCCTCGCGCGCGAGGTCGACGAGGCTCGGGTTCGAGCAGGTCTCCTGGAGAGGCCTGCCGACAGCGCTCTCCGGCGTGATCGCGAGGAGTCGCTGCGCGGCCTGATTCATCAAGGCGACCTGTCCGTCCCGGTCCAGCGCGATCACCCCCTCGAGGGTCGCCGCAAGGACTGTCTCGAGCCGGTCACGGTCGTGCGCGATCGCGTTCAGCCGCTGCGCGAGGTCTCCCGAAATTGAGTTGAGGGCCTGGCCGAGCGAGGAGATCGCGGCTTCGTCGAACTCCCCGGCCGAGAGGCGATGCCCGTAGGAGCCGCTCGCCATCGCCTGAGCTGCCCGCGCGATTTTCGCCAGCGGAGAGAAGACGCTCCGCGTGCTCCAGTAGAGAAGGATGACTCCGATGCCCATGGCGCAAAGCGCGCCTTTCCACCCACCCACGAGGACGGCGATCCCCACGAGGGAAAAGTGGATCACGTACGAACGCCACAGGAAGCTCGATTTCCAGACACCCGAGCCGAGCCGTGCGCCTTCGTGCGGCACAGGCCTCAAGTAGGCGGCGAGGGACCCCAGCGGCTCGTCGTGCGCGACGGGTAGCGGCGCCAGTCGCGTCGCGGCGGAGGAATCGCCGCTGCGCGGGGCGTCAGTCCTTGAATTTGTAGCCGACCCCTCGAACGGTGAGGATGTAATCGGACTCGTCTCCCAGCTTCTTCCGCACCGACCTCACGTGGACGTCGATGTTGCGCTCGTCGATGAAAGCTTCTCCCTGAATTTTCTCGAGGAGGAGCTCTCGAGTGAAGACTCTACCCGGCGCCGAAGCGAGGATGCTCAGGAGTTTGAACTCGGTCAGCGTGAGCGGCACATCCTTGCCTTTCAGCGTCACCACGTACTTTGCCTTGTCGATCACGAGGTCGCCGATCTCGAGGCGCTGGCCCGTGGGCGAGTCGTCCTGGAGGGGCCCGCGGCGGAGCACCGCTTTGATCCGGGCGAGCAACTCCTTCATTTTGAAGGGCTTCGTGACGTAGTCATCCGCGCCCACGCCCAGCCCGAGAATCACATCACTCTCCTCGCCTTTGGCGGTCAGCATGAGGATGGCGATCTCGCGCGTGGCGGGGTCGTTGCGAAGGCGTTTGGCGACCTCGAGGCCATCCAGGCCAGGCAGCATGAGGTCGAGAACCACGGCCGCGGGGCGCTTTGACCGGGCAATATCGAGCCCCTTTTCACCGTTCGTCGCACTCAGCACCCGGTACCCCTCCTTTTCGAAGTTGTATTGAATGACCTCGATGATGTCGCGTTCGTCCTCGATCAGCAGGATCGTCTCGTTCGGCATGTGAGGATTTATAGTTTTGCAATTTTAGGGCATCATTAATTTTGCGTGAACTAGCGCCTCGGTTCACCCGGCCTTCCCCGGCCTGATTGTTTTCCCCTTGCTCTTGCCCCTGCTGAGTTTGTGGTAAAATCGGCCGCTCCTGGGTCTAGGGAATTCATGATCGCGTACAGGGCCCTTCCCAATGTGTGGAAGAGCGCCCGCCACTAGCCGGCGGCCGCCGCTGCCTTCGAGGTGCGGCAGGGCATGCCCAACGAGGAGAGTACCGTTCGCTTGCCCGCCCGAAAGAGCCTGTCCGTCCACGGAATTCGAGGGAAGTGGGCCCTCACTCTACCCTTTCTGCCCGTCCTGGTCGCGGCCTGGGTCTTCGGAGCCGCTCAGCTCCGGGCACAGGGGGTATTCATCCGCGCCGATTGCGACGCATCGGGCCGCGTCGACATCACGGACCCGATCAATGGGCTGACTTACCTCTTCTCGGGGGGGAGGGAGCCCGTCTGCCTCGACGCCTGCGACTCCGATGACTCTGGGCGGCTCGATATTTCGGACGCGATCAACACGCTGAGCTTCCTCTTCCTGGGTACGCACGATCCTCCTCCGCCCTTCCCGCTCGAGGAAGCCGACCCGACAGGCGACGACCTGACGTGCGCCAACGGGCGCAACCCGCCGGCCGAGCTCCGGCTGCTGCCCGCAGAGCTGATTCTCTACCGCGTCGGCAACCGATACACGCTGTCCCTGCTCGCCACGGACCCATCCGGCAGCGTCGAGGACGTGCGTGCGTCGCCGTTCGTCCAGTACTTGGTCTCGGGCGACGCTGCGCAAGTATCTCCCGACGGCATCGTCACGGCGCTGGAGGTGGGGACGGCGAGCGTCCACGCCCGGTACCGCGGAGTCGTGCGCGATGCGATCGTCCGAGTGCTACCCGGGGCGGACGGTGCGCCCGTGGTCCGTATTACCTCGCCACGGGATGGATCCCTCATCGCATCGCCGCGCGTGATCGTTTCGGGTCGCGTAACGGACCCGGCCGCGGCGCTGACGCTCGGCGGCGCGCCGCTCGACAATCAAGGCGGCTTCTTCTCGCGGACTGTCGACCTCACCGACGGCGCCAACGTGCTCGAAGTGACGGCGGTCGGCGCGGCGGGCACAGGAAACGCGGCCGTGAACGTCACGCGCGCACTGCCCGGCTCACCCGCGGCCGCCGGGCCCGACGGTGTGCCGCTGCCGCAAACCCCCGAGCCCGCCGTCAGCCCGGCCGATGCGACGGCGCCTCGGGTCACCATCACCTCGCCAAGGAATGGCGCAGTGCTCTTCTCGCGCTCGGTCGAGGTGGCCGGGACCGTGGACGACGCCAGCGCCGGAGTGTGGGCAGCGGGGGTCCCCGCGGCGATCGACGCGACCGGAGCTTTTCACGCGCGCGCCCTGCTCAACGCGGGCTCGAACACGCTCCTCGTGGAGGCTTTTGACGCCGTCGGCAACCGCGGGACCGCCTCCGTGATCGTGACCGTCGACGTGCAGGCGCCGCGCGTCGCGATCACCGAGCCTGCCGGAGTGGTCGCCGGATCTCCGAGCGGCGACACGCTGGTCACCGTGCGGGGGACGGTGGATCCACCCGATTCTCCCGTGACGATCATTGGCGCCGCAGCGCAAGTGGCGGGCGCTTCGTGGAGCGCGCCGCTCGCGCTGCATCCGGGGCCCAACGTGCTTATCGCGACGGCCTCGCTGCCAGGGCAGGTCTCCCGCCGCTCGCAGGACGTCCGCGAAGTCACCGTGGACACCGAAGGCCCCGTCGTGGACCTGCTCTATCCGCCCGAGGCGGCGCTCCTCACCGCGCAGGGGTTCCGGGTCGAAGGGGGGACGGTGAGATTCGTGGGCAGGATACGGGACTCGGGCGTCGCGGGGGACCTCGAAGGCCCGCTGAGCGTGGCCTTGGGCGCAACCGCCGCGGAGCTCGTGAACGGCTCTTTCCAGGTCGACGCGACGCTCGCGACGGGCTTCAACACGCTGCGCCTGATCGCCGCCGACGCTCGCGGCAAGACGACCGTGCGCGACTACAAAGTCGTCCGTGGCGGCTCGGCGGGCCCGACGCTATCCGCCATCTCGGGGGACGCCGCGGCCGTGACGGCGGGGCAGCCAGGCTCCGTGCAGCTCATCGTCGAGGCGCGCGACGCGGCCGGTGCCGTCGAGAAAAGCGTCCCCGTGGAGTTCCGCGTCGCGCTGGGCGACGGCCGCCTGGACGGCGGAGCGCGGAGCCGTACCTTGTTGACGGCTGCCTCGGGGCGAGCCGCGGTCCTCTTCACGCCCGGAACGCAGGCGGGCGCGGCGCTCGTACTGGCCACCGCTCCGGATCGCGTGAACTCTCCGGCCGGCTTCTCGGCGAGCGTGTCGCCTTCGGCGTCGCGAATTCTCGTCGCGCACGGAAAACGTCAACTCGCCGGCATCGCGGGGCTCGACGCGGCAACGAGCCCCTCCGTCCGCCTCCTCGACGAATTCGGGAATCCGGTCCTGGGCGAGAGCGTGACGTTCCGCGTCGTCGATGGAGGGGCGCGCTTCTCGGGGAGTGTCCAGGTGCAAGCCGTGACGGGCCTGCAAGGCGTCGCCGCGGCTGCGTTGCGGCTCCCCGCGTCGATCGAGTCGCGCAGCGTCGTCGAGGTCTCGCACGCGGCTGCGCCTGCCACCGTGGTCTTCGAGGCGCTCGGTGGAGCTCTCGGGCCGCCGGCGGACACCTCCGTGGCCGGCTCGGTGCTCGACGAGCGCGGGATCCCCGTGGCCGGCGCGATCGTGAAGCTGCGAACGGGGGCCGGCGACCTCTCCACGACGGCTGACTCTGTTGGCGGCTTCGAGATCCCGGGAGCTCCGGGGGGTGCCGCGGTGCTCTTTCCCGAGGAGCCGGCGCACGAGGGGATCTCAAGCCGGACGTTCCTCATCCCGGGGCGCCGCAACCTCCTTGACGCGCCGCTCCGGCTCATGCGAACCGCGAGCGACCTTCGCCATCGCTCGGAGCTCGTCGGCGAGTCGCAAGGCGCGCTCCTGACGCTCCCATCCCTGCCCGGCCTCCGTTGCAGCGTGGCTCCGGGAGCGGCGCGGTTCCCGGACGGCACGCGGTCCGGCCGCATCACCATCGCCGCGCTCGGTTGGAGCTCGCTCCCCAGCCCGTTTCCCGACGATCTGCTCGCGGAGGTGCCCGTCGTGCTCCTTCCCGAGGGCGTCCGCTTCGATCCCCCCGCGGCATTGTGCCTGCCCGCAGCCCGTGACCGGTCGGGCCGCACGGTACCGCTGTTTGCGCATCGTTCTGCGGCGGGAGGCTTCGTCGAGCTCCCGGGGGGCATCGTCGACGACGCGGAAATCGTCTCCACGACATCCAGCCACGGAGTGCGCTCCAGCGGCGTCCACTTTTTCTCGCAGGCCGGACCCCCTGCGGGCCGCGTGGGGTCGCTTTTCGGTGAGGTGAGCGCGCCGATTCCGGGGCTTTCCGATGCCCCGCAGCGCCCTGAGAGCCTCGTCCTCGGCATCAACGTCTACGCCCACTCCGGGGAGCTTTTCGTCGACGAGGTGGACCTCGAGCTCCCGTCACCGGGGCGTGGAATGCCGTACCGGTTCCGCCGGCGTTACGAGAGCCGCCACAATTTTCAGGGCGCGCTCGGCCGAAACTGGGAGCACGACTACGAAGACCGCCGTGTTGCTCCTGCGCCCGACGGGGGCAACGTTTTGCGCGCCGACGGCGCCGGCGGCTTCGTCGAGTACCTGCTCGACGCGTCCACGGGCGCCTGGGTGTCTCCTCCGGGCGTGTTCGCGCGGCTGACGTCCGCCGCGGATGGATCGATCGTCGAGCGAGAGCCTGACGGGACGAGCTACCACTACCACGCGCTCGACGCCGGGCCGCTGGCCGGCCGGCTCGAGGCGGTCGCCGACCGAACCGGCGCCCGCCTGCGATTCATCCACGGAGCGGAAGGCAGGCTCCTCCAGGCGGTCGACGCTGTCGGTCGGTTTGTGGCTTACGAGCACGACGGAGCGGGCCGGATCACGCGCGTCACGGACTTCACGGGGCGCGTCGTGAGCTTCGAGTACGACGGCGCCGGCGACCTCGTCGCAGTGACTCGCCCGGCCGTGGTTCTCTCTCCGCCCGGAAACGACTTTCCCGATGGCAAGCGACGGGAGTACGTTTACTCCGCGGGGTTCACCGACGTCCGCCTCCTCCACAATCTCGTGCAGATCATCGACCCGCGCGAAGTGGCTGGGGCGCGAGCGCCGCGCCTGACCGTCGAGTACGGCACGGATCCATTGCAGCCATCCTTCGACCGCGTGACCGGAGAGGTGTGGGGCGGGACGAACGCCACGGGCATCCCCGCGGGAGGAAACCTCCATTTCGAGTACTCGACCTGGACGCGTCCGCCCGCCGCCTCGGCTGGGGCCCTGGAGCTGGAAGCCTATCTCGTCGGCTCGGCAGGGCGAACGCGCTTCACGGACGCGGACGGCCGCCTGCGCGAGATCATCTGGAACGGCGCGGGCCTGCCGCTCTCATCGCGCATTTTCACCGGGGACGACGGCCCCTGGCCGCAAGACCCGGCCCGGCTCCACCCGCCCGCCGGAACCATCCCGCCGTACTACGAGACCCGGTGGACCTGGACGCGCGAAGGACTTCTCGCCGCGCAGGTGGAGCCCCGCGGAGGCCGAACGCTGTATTTTTACGACGAGGCCGCGCCCGTTCGGCACGCGCAGGCGGCGCTCGTGCGGCGCGAGGTCTATCCGGCGCCTCTCGCGAGCGGCGGCGCCTCGAAGCCCGCGGTCACGACGTGGGTGCGCGAGCCGCTCTTCGGCGTCGTCGTCGAAGAAGTCCCGCCGGCCGGCAACGACTCCGACCCGCCGGACGCTGCCCGATGGCGTACGCGCCGCATCCTCGACTATCAGGAAGGAGCCGACCCCGCCGTCCTCGCGGAGGACACGGGCATTCCACAAGCGAGCCTGATCGAAGCACTCGCGCGCGCTGGCGTCTCGCTCGGCTTGGGCGACGTGAACGGCGACGGCGATACGTCGCAGCGCTTCGGCAACGTGGTGCGGGAGACGCCGCCGCCCGCCACGCCGCCCGATGGAGGGGCGTCGATCGGCGGCTCGACCACGCGCCGGTACAACCGTTTCGGCCAGTTGACGGCCTGCATCGACGAAGAAGGGCGCGTCGAGCGGTTCAGCTACCACCCTGAATCCGACTTCAACGGCGATGGCGTCCCCGACCCGGGAGAGGGCGCCGACGGTTTCACGGGAGGGCTGCTGGCGCAGTGCATCCGGGACCTCGGCACGCCTTCCGGCCCGCGCGAGGTCGTCATCGACACCTGGTCGTACGACGCCGTTGGCTTCCTCGCGCGGCACGTGGATGGCAACGCCAACGAGGAGTTATTCGTTTTCAACGCGCTGGGGCAGCTGACGGAGCATCGGCTCGCGGCGCCGCTCAAGTACCGCACGCACTACCTCTACGATCTCGACGACAATCTCGTGCGCGTGCGCGTGGAGAACTACACGCAGACGGACGGCGGCGGTCACTTCCTCGTGAGCGAAAACCGCTGGCTCGACGCCGACTGCGAGCGCGACTTGCTCGGGCAGGCCGTGACGGTGATCCGCGAAGTCTCCGAGGGGGAAGTGGGTCCGGCGCGGAGCATCACGACGGCCTACCGTTACTCGCCCATGGGCCGTCTCGTCCGCGCCATCCCCACGACGCCCGGCTCGGAGGAGGCGTACGTTTACGACGCGCGCGGCCTGCTCGTCGAGCGGCGGCTCGCAGCGGGCACCGCCGATGAGTCGAGGACGGTGTATTTCTACGACGAGGATGGCCAGCTCTCGATCGCGGACGGCCACCTTGCGCGGGGGCGGGAGGAGCAGCGCTACGACGGTTTCGGCCGTCTCGCGGCCGTGGTGGACGCCGCCGGCGGGAGCCGGGTGTTCGAGCGCGACATCGAGGGCCGTGTCCGCGACGAATGGTTCCTCGGCGCGCCGGGCGGCCCCACGCCTCCGGGTTCTGGCGACGCCGGCAAGGTGCTCCTTTTGCGCACCGGCCGCTCGTACGACGAGCGCGGGCGCAAGATCGAGGAGCGCAGGCTGCGCTTCGAGTCGGGCGCCGCTCCGGGATCGCCTGCCGAGACGCTGGTCGAGCGCTGGTTCTACGACGCCGCGGGCCTCCTCACGCGTCACGTCAGCCCGGAAGGCCTGGTGACGGATCTCGCGTACGACGCCGCAGGCCGGCTCATGGAAGCGCGCGACAGCGGCGGGAGGAAAAAGACTTACACGCGCGACGATGTATCGAACGTCGTGAAAGAGGTGCGAGAGCACCTCACGCTCGATCCGGTGGACCCGCGAGCGCCGGAGGATCCGGAATATGGTCCCGAAGGACGCTACCGCGAGGTTGAGATCGTGCTCCGAGCTTTCGACGGGCTCGGCCGCATCATCCTGCTCTGCGAGCCGGGCGGCGGCGTGTGGCGCGCGCGCTACGACTCCCGAAGCAACTTGATCTACGTGGCGGACGCGAAAGGCTCCTCGCTGATCGAGACGGAGCCCGAGCTGGCCGCCATCCTGCCGCTCATGCCCGAGCGCCAGCGGGCGAACTTGAACGCGCCCGGGAACCGGCGGCGCTACCGGTACGACAACCTCGGGCGTCTCGTCGAGGCGCGTCATGAGCTCCACGCGGATGGAGAAGGCACCGGCACGCTCGACACCACGAGCCCCTACGATCGGGACGGCATCATCACCGAGACGTTCGAGTGGGACGACGCGGGCCGCCTCACGGCCTGGACGGACGACGTGGGCAACCGGACCCGGCTCGAACGCGATGGGGCCGGCTTCATCCGGCGCAAAGTGTGGCCGGACGCGTCCTCGGAGACGCACGAACGCAGCCGAGACGGGCGTCTCACTCGGCTGACCGACGCGAACGGCAGCGTCTGCACGCAGGAATTCGACGCCCTCGGGCGCCTCACCCGGCGCAGCATCGTTCGGGCGGAGGGCCTTCTGGGCACGACTCTCCAAGTTTTCGAGCACGACGGCCTGTCGCGGCTCACGCTGGCGTGCGACGACAACGACCCCGACGATTCCGCGGACGACTCCTTCGTGCGCCGGAGCTGGGACTCGCTCGGAGGCCTCGTCGAAGAGTCGCAGGACGGCTACGAGTTCGGTGCCCGCCGCGACGCCGGCGGGGCGCTCGTCGCTCTGCGCTATCCCGATGGAGCCGTCGTCGAAACGCCTCGAGACGCCCGCGGCCGAGTGATCTCGCTCTCGGATGGGTCCGGCCTTCGCGCCCGCTACCGCTTTTTCGGGTCGGACCGGCCCCTCGATCAGCGCTTCTGGAACGGCGTGGAGCTTTCGTTCCTGCGCGACGACGGCACCGGCGTGCTGCGGAACCTCGCCTACGACGCTTTCGGCGAGCCCGTGGAGTACGCCTACCAGAGCCCGTCGCCCGGTTTCGTGCACACATTCCAGTACGGCCGCGATCGGTGCGGCTACAAGCTCTATGAGCTGCTCCTCCATCGTCCCGATGGGCTCGGAGAGGCCTGGCGGTACGACTCCGTCTACCGCATCCAGAAGTTCCTGCCCAACGTCTTCGATCCGAGAGTTCCCCCCATCGACCCCATCGAGAAGCTGGTCTTCTATTCGGACGGCAACCACTCGTGGCGGCTCATCGAGGTGAACTTTTCGGTCCGCAAGCTCGAAGTCAACGCGCGCGAGGCATTCATCCGCTCGGACGACGATGAGCTCACGTACGACGCCCGCGGCTCTTTGCGAGCTGCCGGGGACCTCTCGTTCACTTACGACGCGCTCGCCCGACTCGTGCAGGCTTCGCGCGGCGGCCGGAGTGCCGGCCGGTATCGCTACGACGCCGTGGGAGCCGACGACCCCGAAGAGTTCGCTGGCAAAGGCCGCCGCGTGTCGAAAGACGTGCGTCTGCCCGTCACGGGCCAGCCCGCGGGCTTGATCCGCTTCACGTACGCGGGCCAGCGCCTGGCCGAGGAGCGAAGTTCCGACACGGCCGTTTTGCGGCGCTACCTGTACGCTGACGCCGACTCGCCCGAAGTGCTCGTCACCGAATCAGAGGACGGCGGAACCAGGCGCTCTTTCGCCGTCCTGCACGACGCGGCCGGCTCGGTGACCGGCCTCGCGGGGGCTGACGGCTCCGTGGTCGAGACAATCCGCTACGACCCGCTCGGGAAGCCCCAGATCCGGAACGCGCTCAACGCGCCCGTGGCTTTCTCGGGGCTCGAGAGCTGCGTCGGCTTCGGAGGGCTCTACCACGACTTCGAGCTTGGGCTCATCGCGACGGGCGGGCGGCCCTACGATCCGACGTTCGGGCGCTACGTGACGGACGGAGGCCCGCAGATGCCGGCGGCCCCACTCGAGCTCAACGGCTACCTGTACCCCGGGCTGCCCGGCCTGCCGGGAGAGATCGCGGGGCGACCGTCGAAGCTGCGGCGCGCCGATTATCTCGAGACGTTCCGGCCGCAGATGGGCTCGGGTCGTCCCGGCCGCGACCCCTTCGGAGTTCCGTTGCCAACGATTGGAGATGAAAGACCGACCGGAGGCGAACAACCGTGATCACCTTCCTGCGCAAGTCTCCCGCGATTCCCGCGCGCGCCGGACGTCGGCTCGGCTGCTGTATCTTCTTCGGCTTCCTCGCCGCGTCTCGCGCAGCCGCCGGAGACCTCAACCCCTTCGAAGCCATGGCAGCGGGGAGAGCGCGCTCGAACGCGTGCGGCTCGGAGGGGCTGCGGATCGGCTCGCCGGGAGCCGGCACGGCTGCGATCCTGCCGGACGGGACGTTCCGACTCGAAGGGGTGGCTGTCGGCGTACCCGTGCGAGCCGTCGAGACCGCGCTCTGCGGTGGAAGGTCGATCTTTTCGGCGCCGGTTACTCTGAGCGCTCCCGACGCGCTGGCTCTGCACGTGGCCGTGACATTGCC
>Ga0111539_10000841_pt1 | contig 39945 bp, 34 predicted proteins | sample RhiMethybrSRZTD1_FD_79667 | JGI IMG/M metagenome (GOLD analysis project Ga0111539, IMG submission 79667) | Populus rhizosphere microbial communities from Tennessee, USA - Rhizosphere MetaG P. TD hybrid SRZTD1 (version 2) (version 2) | ecosystem: Host-associated > Plants > Roots > Rhizosphere >...
AGCGCAGATGCCGCAGAGGGAGCAGATGCCGCAGAGGAAAACCCAAGGCGGGTCTTCGGGCGTGTGAAGGGCGGCTTCGACTCCTTGGCAAGTGGGGGAGGAAAGGCAACACCAGGCCGGTAAGGCGTAATCGTGTGCATCACGGCGCTCATGACAGTTACCGCTTACCGTTCTGGTCTTGCCTTCCTCCCTTGCTCCTCGACAACTGCGATCCCGTTCGCATTCGCTCAAGAACCCGACTTTGGGTTCCTCTGCGGCATCTGCTCCCTCTGCGGCATCTGCGCTGATCGGTTGACGTGCGCCCCCAGCGGAGCGCAAGACTCAAACGGTGGTCTTGCGTGAAGCCAGGCGGTCACGGTCGTCAGCGCGAGGGCGGCGGCTTGAACGGGTCGCCGCCCAGCTCGGCCAGCACGAACGTGCCGCCCTGGTAACGCTCGATGCGCGGGTCGCCGGGCTTTTCCTTCGCCAGGATCTGCGCGGCGTACGGCTCGCTCTGGTCCTGCGGCTTGTAGCCCAGGCGCGCGGCGTTGGAGTTGTCGTACCACGCGCGCGCGTTGTCGGAGATCCCGTAGACGATCTCGAAGCGGATGCCCGGATGGTCGATGCCGATCGAGACCAGCTGCGCCAGGTCGCGCGGCGAGATCCAGATCGACAGGCGCCGCTTGTCCACCGGCTGCGGGTTCACGTTGCCGATGCGGATGTTGAAGACCTCCATGCCGTACTTGTCGGCGTAGAGGCTGCCCAGCGCCTCGCCGAAGGCCTTCGACACGCCGTAGCGGCTGTCGGGCCTCGGGTAGACCGTGTGGTCGATGGTCTCGGCGCGCTCGTAGAAGCCGACCGCGTGGTTGCTGGTGGCGAAGATGATCCGCTTCGCGCCGTTCTGCTTCGCGGCCTCGAACACGTTGTAGGTGCCGTCGATGTTGATGTCGCGCACCATGGGCCAGTCGCCCTCGGTCGAGACCGCGCCCAGGTGGATGACTGCCTGGGCTCCCTTGGTGGCCGCGAGCATGTCGTCGAAGCTCGTGACGTCTCCCCTCGCGTGGGTCTCACCCTCGCGCAGGTCGGTGACGGGTTTTCGGTCGGATACGACCAGCTTGTAGCGTCCCGCCAGCTCGCGGCGCAGGTGCGTGCCGACATCGCCCGCGGCGCCGGTGATGAGGACCGTCTTCATGCAAGCCTCGCGAGGCGTGTCGCCTTGTCGGTGTTCACGGCGCCCTTCGGCGCCCGGCCCTTCACGATCTCGGCCACCTGCGCCACGGTCTCGAGCGACTGGTGCTCGATCGCCTCGGGCGTGAGCCCGCCGACGTGCGGCGTGGCGATCACGTCGGCGCGCCGGGCAAGCGCGAGCGTGGGCATCTGGTCGGGCGCGCGGCCCACGTCGAGCGCCGCGCCGCGGATGCGACCCGAGTCGAGCGCCCGCGCGAGCGCCGCCTCGTCCACGAGGTTGCCGCGGGAGACGTTCACGAAACAGGCGCCGGGCTTCATGCGCATGAAGGCCGAATCGTTCATCAGGTTCTCCGTCTGCTCGTTGGCGATGGCGAGGCACACGACGTAATCGGAAGCCGAGAGCACATCGCCGAATCCGACCTGCTCGACACCCGGCGCGTCGACACGCACGTTCGGGTCGTTCACCAGCACGCGCATGCCGAGCGCGGCGCCCACCGATGCGACGCGCCGGCCGATGGCCCCGTACCCGATCACGCCGAGGGTGCTGCCGGAAAGCTGCCGCCCCATGACGGCCGCGGGAACGGCGCCGCCGTGATACGCGGCCGTCGCGCGCGAGACGCCGCGCGAAAGGTCCACCAGGAATCCCAGCACCAGCTCGGTCACGGCAGGGACGAAACCTGCGCTCGCACGGGTGACCAGCACGCCCTGCGCGCTCGCCGCGGCGACGTCCACGTTGCGGATGTCCACTGCGACGCGCACGAAGGCGACGAGATCGGGGCTGCGCTCGAACACCACGGCCGCGCCCGGCGAGTTGCGGTCGGCGACGATCACCTGGGCGCCCTTCGCAGCCTCCGCGAGCCTCTCGCCGCCCAGCGGCTCGGTACCCTCATGCAGCACCACGTCACCCAGTGCGCGCAGGCCGGCCACCGCGCGCTCGCCGTAGTAGTTCTGCCGCATGTCCGGCGTATGGGCGAGCAGGATTCGAGCCACGGGTTGTCTCACCGCTTTCCGTCAAAGCGGTGATGCTCGCACAGAAGCGGTGTGCCGTCAGCGGGGCGCGATGTTCCCGTTCTCGTCGGAGACGATGACCTCGACGCGCCGGTTCTGCTGCCGGCCGGCCGCGGTGTCGTTGCCGGCGGTCGGATACGACTCGCCATAACCCCGCGCCGTGATGCGATCCTCGTTTACGCCCATCTCCAGAAGGGCGGTGCGCACCGAGCCGGCACGTCGTTGCGACAGATCCAGGTTGCTCACCTGGCTGCCCGTGCTGTCGGTGAAGCCTTCGATCATGAGCTTGCGCTGCGGATACTGCCGCGAAAAGTCGGCGAGCTTGCGTACGCTGCGTACTCCACCCGACCGAAGCTGCGCCTCGTTGGTGTCGAACAGCACGTCGCCGAGCGTGACGACCATGCCGCGCTCGGTGTTCTTCGCTTCCAGGTCCTTGAGCTGCGCTTCCAGCTGGCGAGCGCGGCCCTCGGCGTCCTGGGTTTGCTGGCGGGCGGATTGCGCATTCAGTTGCGCGTCGCTTGCCGCTTGCCTTTCCGCGAGGACCTGGCGCTGCGACGCTTCCGACTGGCGCTGCGACGCTTCCGACTGGCGCTGCGACGCTTCCGACTGGCGCTTGGACGCTTCCGACAGGCGCAGTGACTCCTCCGACTGGCGCTGAGACGCTTCCGCGCTACGTTGCGAGGCTTCCGCGTTGCGCTGCGAGGCTTCCGCGTTGCGCTGCGAGGCTTCCGAGCGACGCTGCGAGGATTCCGCGCTCCGTTGGGCCGAATCCGCTTCCCGTGTCCGCGCATCGAGCCGGACCCGGTCGCGCTCCGCGCCGGCATTCGCCACGTCCAGCTCCGCCGCCTTTTGCGCCGCGGTCTGCCGGGCAATGGCGACCTGCTGTCTCGTCACATAGGCCAGGTGGTCGACATGCGCGCTTTTTTCGCCCTTGGCGGAGGCGGCGTTGGCCTTGTCGAGGCTATCGCCCGCCTGCCTCAACTCGCTCGCGGCGAGCGAGGCGACCTGGGGATTGGCTTGCGCGTCGCTGTACTCGGCGCGCGCCTGAGCCAGCGGGGAGTCGTTGGTGGGTACCGAGCCGCAAGCGGCGAGCACCGCGGCGGCCAGGATGGCAATGGGGAAAAAGCGATTGCTCTCCATCAGTCTATTCCTCGATGTCGCGATCAATTGGGTTTTCGGTTGATCTCTTCGCGCAGCACGCGAATGTCATCCTTGGTGACGCTTGCGGCCTTCTGGGCCTTGGCGGACTCCGCCTTCTTCTCGGCGAGCCTCGCGTCCGCCTGCGCCTCCACGGCCAGCATGCGGGCGTCCTCGTAGTCTTTCTTGTGCATCGCATGGTCGGCGCGGTTCATCTTCTCCTGCGCGCCCCTCATCTCGGCCGGCGCGTATTCGGCTCCGCCCGCGCTCACCGCGTTGGCGATCGCGGACTTCGAAACCGCCATCTGCTCCGTCGGCGGCGGAGTGCTTGCGCAACCCGCGACAAAGAATGCGGCGCAAGCGGCCGCCGCCCATCCTCGAAGACCGGGAATCCTGTTCATCGTCCACCTCGTTGTGCGTTTTCCATCGTCGCCGCGATTGTCCGCGACGAACCGGCAAACGTCTGTGCGCTGACGCACCCCGCCGGATGGCGGGTGACGCGGCAGGGGAACCTGATCAGAGCTTCCCTAGGTCAGGGCGCGCTTTCGGAGGGGTCGAAGTCGAGCTCGACCTTCGCGCCCATGGGGTCGTGGCAGAACACCTGCCAGATGCGGGTGCCGACCTGCTGGGACACCCTGTGCTCCACCCCGTGCCGCTTCAAGCGCGCGATCGTGCCCTTGAGGTCGGTGGCGCTGAAGGCCATGTGGTCGATCACGCCCGCGGGCGGAAGCGACTTCACCTTGGAGACGTGCAGGATCGCGCGTCCGCCGGCGTAGAGCCACGCGCCGTCGAAGCCCAGCGGCGGCCGGTCGCCTTCGGTGAGGCCCACGATGTCCACGTAGAAACGGCGTGTCTTCTCGACGTCGTCGGTGAGCACGTTGAAGTGATTCATTCCCTGGATGCTCATCGCTTCTCCTTCGGGGGATCGAGGCTCTCGTTCTCGATCTCCAGGTAAGCCCGGTTGATGTTCCGCCCGATCACGTAGGCGCGCTCCAGCCGCCCCCACTCCCCGAGATCGAGCCCCTTGCGGACGTCCCCCTCGGCCACGCCCCGGTCGTAGGCCGCCTTCACGCCTGCGTGAAAACGTTCGAGCGACCGACGCAGCGCGGTGACGTCGGCGCTCTTCATCAGCTCCCCGTGCCCGGGCACGACGGTGGCCGGGTCGAGCGCTTCGACCTGCCCCAGCGTCCCGATCCAGTTCCGGATGTTCCCATCCTGCATCACCGGCACCGCGCCCTTCACCGCGATGTCGCCCGCCACGAGGACCCTTTCCTGCGGGAGGTAGACCATCAGGTCGCCCTCGCTGTGCGATCCCCTGGGGACCCAGAACACCATGCGCACGCCGTGCAGGACCGTTTCGGTCCGGGAGTCGGCCGGGTAGGTGAGGCTCGCAGGAATCGCCTTCGTGCCGCTGAGAGGCAGGCCCGTCATCTGCGCCATCAACGCGACCCACTCGTGCCCGGTCTCGATCACCTGCGCCCGGCACCGCTGCGAGCTCACGATGGTGGCGCCGGGGAAGGCCGAGTTGCCCAGGTGGTGGTCGCCATGGAAATGGGTGTTGACCACGTGGGTCACGGGTTTCGTCGTGATGCGACGCACCGCCTTTGCGACATGCAACCCGACCTCGTGGGTGCCGCCGGGATCCACGAGGATCACGCCCGTGTCGCCCACGATCACCGTCGAGTTCACCATGTACCCCTGGTTTTCGGGGTTGGCGTGCTGGATGGGGCCGAGGAGGACGTGGACCCTGTCGGTGATCCTGGCCGACCGGGGTTCCGGGAATGGTTGCGCGAGCGCCGGCAACGCGGTCCATGCGATGCCGAGCAACACCCACAGCGCCGCGCGCCTCAAGGGGACTCCTTCACGGTCACGCGCCACAGCGTGCGCGCCTCGCCGTACTCGGGCAGCGGCGCCGCGTGCAGCAACTGCGCGTTGTCCCAGACGATCACGTCGCCGACCGAGTATTCATAGGTGAAGCGATATTTCTCGGCGGTGGCGTGGACCTTGAGCTCATCCAGGAGGGCGAGCGCCTCGCCCTCCTCCATGCCCTCGATCCCGAACGAGCTTCCCGACACTGCGTAGAGCGTTTTCACGCCGGTGCGCGGATGCGGCCGGACGAGCCGATGCCGGACCCACGTGACCCTCCTCTTCTGCTCCTCGTTGAGGTAGCTGGCCGCGGTGCGCGAGCCCTCGTCCAGGTCGTCGCGGTTGCCGTAGTGGTGGCGCGCGACGAGGCCGTCGATGCGTCGCTTTGTCGCGGGGGGCAGGTCCTCGTAGGCGCGCCGCTGGTTCGCGAACGTCGTCCCCCGCTTCGCTCGCGGCATCTCGAGCGCGTAGAGGATGGTGCAGCGCGCCGGCACCTCCAGATACGAATAGTCGGTGTGGAAATACGTCCCGGCATCCGCGAGCCCGGTCGGCCGACCGTCCCGGATGACGTTCGAGAGGATGAGGATGTTCGGGTCGTCGGGATGGTGGAACGTGTCGATCACGTGCGGCTCGGTCGGCCCCCAGAGGCGCGCGAAGGCGACCAGGTCGCGCGGCTTCAGCTCCTGGCGCGGAAAGACGATGAAGCCGTAGTCGTGGAGGGCGCGCTCCACCGTCGCGAAGGCGTCCCGGTCCAGGCGCCGCACATCCACGCCCTCGACCTTCGCCCCGAAGCTGTCCGCGTTCATCTGCGCTTGTCCGCGGTTCCTCGCCCTACTTCAGGAACTCCGGCGAGATGAGGCGCGGCATGATGAGCGCGATCTCGGGCCAGACGATGATCGCGGAGAGCACCACCAGCATCGGCACCAGCATGATCATCGTGTCCTTGAGGGCGTATCGCAGGCGTACCTTGGCGACCGCGCACGCGATCATGAGGCAAAGGCCGTACGGCGGCGTGATGAGCCCGAAGGCGAGGGAGACGATGCCGATGATGGCGAAGTGCACCGGGTGCATGCCGACCGAGTGGGCGAGCGGCTGGAGCGCGGTGCCCACGATGATGATCGCGGGAATGGCGTCGAGGAAGCAGCCCACCACAAGGAACACGCCCGCGATGAAGAACCCCACGCCGACCACGCCCAGCCCCCACGTCGACACTCCCTCCAGCAGCATCTTCGGGATCTGGTAGTACGCGAGCAGCCAGCCGAAAGCGGACGCCGTGCCCACGCAGAAGAGCGCGATCCCCGCGAGTCGCCCGGTGTCGAGCAGCGCGCCATAGAGGTGGGACATGTTCATCTCGCGATAGACCAGGATCGAGAGCGCGCCGGCATAGAGCACCGCGATCGCCGCCGACTCGGTGGGCGTGAACCAGCCGAGCCGCATGCCGCCGATGATGATGATCGGGGTCATCAGCGCCGGGATCGAGACCAGCAGCGCGCGCGAGAACTGCGCGAGGGTGGCCTTCTGGTACACCGGGTATTTGCGGATCTTGGCGTAGGCGTGGACGATCGCCATCTGCGCCGCGGCGAGCATTAGCCCCGGGATGATGCCGGCCAGGAAGAGCGCGCCGATCGAGACGGTGAGGATGCCGCCCCACACGACCATCAGGATCGAGGGCGGGATGATCACCGCGAGGATCGCGGACACCGCGGTGATCGCGATCGAGAACGACAGGTCGTAGCCCTCCTTCACCTGCGCCTCGATGAACAGCTTGCTCTGGCTCGCCGCGTCGGCGGTCGACGAGCCCGAGATCCCGGCGAAGAAGAGCGACAGCAGCACGTTCACCTGCGCGAGGCCGCCCGGCCAGTGGCCCACCATCGCGCGCGACAGGTCCATGAGGCGGTTGGTGATGCCCCCCACGTTCATGAGGTGCGCGGTGAGCAGGAAGAACGGCACCGCGAGCAGGATGAACGAGTTGTACGCCTTGAAGGTCTCGTTGAAGAGCATGAGGGGCGACAGCCGCGGCTCGATCGCGAGGATCGGCAGGCACGCGAGCCCGAGCGAGAACGCCACCGGCACGCGCGCGATGAGCAGCGCGAAGAACATCCCGAAGAGGAGTGCGGCGGCCGACCCGGCCGAGAGCGCCGCCCCGGTCATGCGGGCGTCGGGCGCATCAGCACGCGGAAATTTTCGACCATCGACTCGCCGAGGAACACCAGCCAGAAGAACCCGGCGAGCGGCCAGGCGACGAAGATGAAGGGCATCGGCAGGTCGGCGAGCTCCGAGGTCTGGTCCCAGCCGAAGCGCACGAACTGGATGCCCCACCAGACGAAGACGAGGGCGAAGGCGAGCACGCCCAGCCCGGAGACGATGCGCAGCAGCGCGTTCTGCCTTGGGCCCAGCTCGGGCCAGACATCGACCTCGAAGTGCGTGTTCTCGCGCACCCCGACCATCGCGCCCAGCATCACCATCCAGACGAAGAGGAAGCGCGACAGCTCCTCGGTCCAGATCCACGACGGGATGAGCTGCGTGTAGCGCGAGACGATCTGCAGCGTGACCGGGATGATCAGGATGCCCACCATGGCTGCGAGCAGCCAGGTGAGCACCCGGTGGCACCCGTCGAGGAGACCCTTCACGGCGGCTACTTGATGGCGTTGATCTTGGCGTAGATCGCGTCCGCGCCGATCTCCTTGGCGTACTCCGCCATCACCGGATCGACCATCTTCTTCATCTGGGCGCGGTCGGCGAACGGGATGCGCTTCAGCTTCCCGGCCTTCTCCATGGCGTCCAGCTTGGCGGTGTCCTCGGAGGCCTCGACCTGGCGCCCGTACGCGCCGGCTTCCTTGCCCGCCTTGACGATCGCCGCCTGCAGGTCGGGCGGCAGGCTCTTGAAGGTCTTGCCGGAGAAGCAGATGGGCCGGATGGTGATGGCGTGCTGCGTCATGTTGAGGTTGGGCGCCACCTCGAAGAACTTCATCGCCTCCACGCCCGCGGCCTCGTTCTCGCCCGCCGCGATGACCCCGTTCTGGATCGCGTTGTAGATCTCGTTGTAGGCGATGACCGTGGGCGCCATCCCGGCCGCCCCGAACGTCTTGCTCCAGATCGGGGCGCCCTGCACGCGCACCTTGAGGTTCTTCATCTCGGCCAGGTTCTTCACCGGCTTGTTCGCGAAGATGTTGCGCGTGCCACCGCCCGCGTACCCGATCAGCATCACGTCGGCCTTCTGCGCGACCTCGTCGGCCACGGGCTTCAGCAGGTCGGCGTCGAGCACCTTGTTCCAGTGGTCGAGGTCGCGGAAGAGGAACGGCGCGTCGATGAAGGGCGCCGCCTTCGAGAAGGTGGACATGTGCGCGGGGGAGACGATGCCGTAGTCGACCGCCTTGCCCTGGTTCATGTAGGCGAAGTAGTCCTTCTCCAGCCCGAGCTCGCTGTTCTTGTGCAGCACGAAGTTGACCGGCTTGCCGTAGTACTTCTTCACCAGCTCCTCGAAGCGCACCAGCGTCTTCGTGAACGCATGGTCGTCGGCGAACTGCACCGCGCCGTGGAGCGTGATCGGCTGCTGGGCGGACGCGATCGTCCCGAAGGCCGCGAAACACGCGGCGGCTAAGCGCAACAGGGCCTGTCTGCGGTGCATGGCTCCTCCTCGTGTGGTTTTTTGGGCCCCCCAACCGGTCGGGTGGCCTTACCAATCATAGACCTAAAGAGGAGGAAGGCGTTATTCGATGCCCGCCGCGGTGAAGGCCGCCTTCGCCGGGGGCGTGCCGAGGAAGCGCAGCAGCGCACGCCCGGCTTCCGATGCGTTCGCGCCCGGGCTCGCTACATATTCCGTGTAGTTCTGGATCTCGGCGGGCAGCGGCCCGACGAGCTTCAATCCCTTGTCGCGATAGTCGATGATTTCGGTCGTGGGACCGACCGCGAACTCGCGGCCCTTGCCCTTCAGCACGTGCTCCATCACCGCGCCAGCATCGGCATAGCGCGTGATCCGGGCTTCGAGCCTCTCGTAGAGATCGCGCTTCTTCAACCAACCCTCGAAGTACTGCCCGCTGGACGCCCGGTTGAAGACGATCGAATCGGCCTCGAGGAGCGCGACCTGGAACGTGTCCATGTTCGCGAGGCCCGGCTGCGGCGCGTCGCCGCGGGTCGCCACGCCCATCCCGACCCGGCCGACGGGCACCTGCTCCGCGCCGACCTTGCCCGCGGCCGCAAAGCGCTGCATCGCGGCCGGCGGCGCGACGACGAGGTCGTAAAGCTCGCCGGCTTCGAGCCGCGCCGCGAGCTGCGGCGCGGTGTTGAACGTCGCCTTCACCGAGTTGCCGCTCTCCTTCTCGAAGGCGGCGACCGCGGCCTTCATGCCGGTGGCGACGGCGCCCGCGCTGAGCAGCCTGATCTGCGCCGCGGGCGGCGCGAGCCACTTCTTTACCAGCATCGGCGCCACGTCGGACGACGCGAGGAACCGCAGCAGGGCCATCGCCGCAGCGGGTTCCCGCGCATTGGCCGTGACCGCGCCCGCGAAGGAGAAGCCGGGCTGCAACTCGGCCGGAAGCGCGCCCACGAAATCGGCTCCCGGCACGTGGATCAGCTCGCTCACCTGCTGGAAGCCGATCTCCGCTTCCCCTCGTGCAACGACCGCGGCGACGGGCTCACCGGAGGGCGGCCCGCGGACCTTGCGGCTCTTGCCCGCGATCTGGTCGGCCAGCCCCAGGCTCGGAAAAAGCCTGGTCGACAGGTACGTCCCGCTGCCGCTGTCCGAATAGGCGATCGACTTCGCGGCGAGGAGCGCCTTCTTGAAGGCCTCGACGGTGCCGATGTCGGGCCTGGCCGCTCCCGCCTTCACCACCATGCCGACCTGCGAGCGGGCGAGCTCGACCCTGGTGTCGGCGCGCGCGAGGCCTTTCGCCGCGAGCGCGTCGGCGGCGTGCCCGTCCATGATCACCACATCGGCGCTCTCGCCGCGGGCGAGGCGGGTGGGAATCGCCTCGGGCGAGTCGCCCATCGACGGCCCGCGCGTGGTCACGAGGCGGTGGCCGCTCGCGCGTTCGAAGGCCGGGGCCAGCTCGGCGTAGACGCCGTGGAAGCCGGCCGAGATCATCACCTGGATGTCGGCGCACGGCGCCGCGGCGGGAAGCGATGCGGCGACGGTGGCGAGGCAAGCCAGGCAATGCTTCATGGGTCCTAGGCCAGCGGTGCGGCCTTCAGCACTTCCTCGAAGGTGGTCATGCCGTTGGCGACCTTCACGGCGCCGGAGACGCGCAACGGCCGCATGCCGGCCTTGTAGGCGGCCTGGGTGACCGCGACGATGTCGGTCTTGTCCTGGATCAGGTGCTTCACCTCGCGCGTCATCTGCATGATCTCGTAGATGCCGATGCGCCCGATGTAGCCGGTGTTGCGGCACTCGAGGCAGCCCACCGCTCGATAGACGTACTCGGGCGGAGGGGCCTTGAACGGCGTGCATACCGAGGCCCACAGGCGATGCTCGTCCTCGCGGTGGAAGGGGACCTTCTCCTTGCAGTGTGGGCAGAGGGTACGCACCAGGCGCTGCGCCATGACGCCCAGGATCGTCGAGCTCAGCAGGTACGCCGGCGCCCCCAGGTCGAGCAGGCGCGTGATCGAGGTGGGCGCGTCGTTGGTGTGAAGCGTCGAGAGCACGAGGTGGCCGGTGAGGGCCGCCTGTATGGCCATGTCGGCGGTCTCGTAGTCGCGGATCTCGCCCACCATGATGATGTCCGGGTCCTGGCGCATCAGCGCCTTCACGCCGGCCGCGAACGTGAGCTCGATGTCCGGGTGAACCTGCATCTGGTTCAACCGGCTGTCGATCATCTCGATCGGGTCCTCGATGGTGCAGACGTTCACCTCGGGCGTCGCGACCTGCTTCAACGTGGTGTAGAGCGTGGTCGTCTTGCCCGAGCCCGTGGGGCCGGTCACGAGGATGATGCCGCCCGGCTCCTTGATGAGCCGCTGCCAGACCTCGTACTCCTCGGGCGAGAAGCCGAGGTCCTTCCAGTCGCGCATCAGCACTTCGGGGTCGAAGATCCGCATCACCAGCTTCTCGCCGTGCGCGGTGGGCAGCGTGGACAGGCGCAGCTCGATCTCCTCCCCGTCCGGCATGCGCGTCTTGATGCGGCCGTCCTGGGGCCGGCGCTTCTCGACCACGTCCATGCGCCCGAGGATCTTGATGCGCGAGGTCATCGCCATCAGCACCGAGAACGGGAACTGGTAGACCTCCTGCAGCACGCCGTCGATGCGGAAGCGCAGGATGCCGATGTCGCGGCGCGGCTCCAGGTGGATGTCGCTCGCGCGCTGGTCGAAGGCGTACTGCCACAGCCAGTCGACCAGGTGGACGATGTGGTGGTCGTTGGCGTCCAGCGCCCGGCCCGACTTGCCGAGCTCGACCAGCTGCTCGAAGTTCGACAGGCCCGTGGTCTGCACCCCGGCCGCCTCGGCCTTCTTCATGCTCTTGGCGAGGTTGAAGAACTCGCCCTGGTAGCGCTCGATGTCGATCGGGTTGGAGAGCACGCGCTTGATGTTCAGGCGCAGCATCTGGGAGAGCTCCTGCTCCCAGGAGGTGACGAAGGGCTCGCTCGTGGCGATGGTGACGTCGCTGCCCTTCACCTCCACCGGCAGGATGCCGCGGCGCTGCGCATAGTCCGAGGACATCACCTGCGTCACCGACTTGAGGTCGATCTTGAGCGGGTCGATGCGGTACGCGGTCATCTTGACCTTGAGCGCGACCCACTCCGTGATGATGTCGGCCGAGAGCTGCAGCGACGGCAGCTTCTTCGAACGCAGCTTCGCCTCGGCCACGTTGACGATGGGATGGCGGCCCGGTCGTGCGCGCGCCTCCTGCTGGACCTTCGCAGCCTCCTGGGCATCGATGTGGCCGTCCTCGATCAACCAGTCCAGCAGCTCCTTGAGCTGCAGCTTGCGGTCGGAAGCGGCGGGCTTGGCGGTGGTCGGGCTCGTGGTGGCCATCGGGGAATTATCGCGATAAACGGGGTCAGACTCCAATTTAGTTAATCGAGGGAAATAAATGGGGTCAGACTCCAATTAAGTTAATCAGGCGTTTTCAAGGAGAAAACTACGCGATTAACTTAATTGGAGTCTGACCCCATTTATTTCCCCCAATTGGCTAAATTGGAGTCTGACCCCGTTTATGCCTCCCCCGCCGCCTCCCCAGACCTTTCGCGAGCGCCTCGGCGCGCTGCGCAACATACCGCCGTACCTGAAGCTGGTCTGGGAGACCAGCCCGGGGATCGCGATCGCGCAGGTGACCCTGCGCATGGTGCGCGCGCTCATCCCGGTCGCGGCGCTGTACGTGGGCTCGCTCATCATCGACGAGGTCGTGCGCCTCACGGGATTGCCCTCGCCGGGCTCGACGCCGCGTGCGTGGATGGACAGCGGACTGATCGATCGCGTGATCCTGCTGCTGGCAATCGAGTTCGGCCTGGGCATCGCCTCGGAGCTCCTCGGACGCGGCATCTCGTTGCTGGACTCGCTCCTGGGCGAGCGCCTGTCCACCACCACGAGCGTCCGGCTCATGGAGCACGCGGCCACGCTCGACCTCGAGGACTTCGAGGACAGCGAGTTCCAGGACCGGCTCGAGCGGGCGCGCACGCAGGCGGCGGGCCGCACGGGACTCACGACCCAGATCTTCTCGCAGGCCCAGGACGTGGTGACGATCGCGAGCCTCGTCGCGGGTCTCGTGGTCTACGCGCCGTGGCTGGTCGCCCTGCTCGCGGTCGCTCTCGTGCCCGCCTTCCTGGGCGAGGTCTACTTCAACGCCCAGACCTACTGGCTCAACTATCACCGCGCGCCCGAGCGCCGCGAGCTCGACTACGTGCGCCAGGTGGCGGCGAGCGTGGAGACCGCGAAGGAGGTGAAGATCTTCGGTCTCCACTCCTTCCTGATCGAGCGCTACCGCACGCTCGCCACCAGCTTCTTCCGCGCCAACCGCCAGATCCAGGTCCGGCGCGCCGCGTGGGGAAGCCTGCTCACCACGATCTCGACCTTCGCCTACTACTTCGCCTACGCCTACATCGTCTGGCGCACGCTGCACGGCGACTTCAGCATCGGCAACCTCACGTTCCTGTCGGGCTCGTTCCTGCGCCTGCGCGGGATGCTGGAAAACTTCCTGAGCGGCTTCTCCGCCGTGGCGGGGCAGGCGATGTACCTGGACGACCTCTTCTCCTTCTTCGAGATCAAGCCCGAGATCCTCTCCCCGGCCAATCCGCTGCCGTTCCCGGCGCCGATCCGTGACGGCTTCACGTTCGAGGACGTGGGCTTCCGCTACCCCGGTGCCGAGCGCTGGGCGGTGCGCAACCTCTCGTTCTCGTTGCACGCGGGTGAAGTGCTGGCCCTGGTGGGCGAGAACGGCGCCGGCAAGACCACGCTGGTGAAGCTCCTCGCGCGCCTCTACGACCCCGACGAGGGCAGGATCCTGCTCGACGGCCACGACCTGCGCGAGTACGACCTCTTCGAGCTGCGCCGCAACATCGGCGTGATCTTCCAGGACTTCGTGCGCTTCCATCTCTCCGCCTCGGACAACATCGCCGTGGGACGCATCGACGCCCGCGACGATCGCGATCGCATCGAGCGCGCCGCCAGGGCGAGCCTCGCCGACGAGGTGATCGCCAGGCTGCCGCACGGCTACGAGCAGCTCATCGGCCGGCGCTTCAAGACCGGCGTCGATCTCTCGGGCGGCGAGTGGCAGAAGGTCGCGATCGCCCGCGCCTACATGCGCGATGCCCAGGTATTGATCCTCGACGAGCCCACCGCGGCGCTCGACGCGCGCGCGGAATTCGAAGTGTTCCAGCGCTTCAAGGAGCTCTCCGCCGGAAAGACCGCGGTGCTCATCTCGCACCGCTTCTCCAGCGTGCGCATGGCCGATCGCATCGTGGTCCTGGGCGAGGGGCGCGTCGAAGCGACCGGCACGCACGCCGAGCTCATGGCGCGGGGCGGGCGCTACAAGGAGCTCTTCGAGCTGCAGGCCGCCGGCTACCGCTAGCGGGGTGCCGCTACGGGAAAAGGGGCTTCCTCATTACCGGGCAAGCGCCGCAGCCTCTGCCGCGCAGTCGCGCGACGGCCTGGCGCCCTGCGCGCGCAGGGCCGCCACCTCGGCCCTCGCCGCCTCGAGGTCGGCGCGGAACGCGGGCTCCGCGTGCAGCCTCGCGGCGACGCCGGCGCCGAGCACCTGGCTCTGGATCACGTCGCTATGCCAGTGGAGGTTGCACACGTTGCGGCTCTCGCCAAACGCGAGCCCGCGCGCAAGGATCGCCGCGGCCCGCTCCGGCGCCACCTCGGCCAGCACGAGCGCCCACACCCAGCCCACCGTCACGTGGCCCGACGGATACGAGCCATCCTCTTCGAGGCGCGCTTGCTCGGCCGGCGTGCAGATCGGCGTCTTGCCCGCGACGAATGGGCGCGTGCGCTTGTAGTGCGCCTTCGCGGAAGAGGTCGAGAACGCCGCGTCCGTCAGCGAGCGGCGCAGCAGCTGGTAGAGATGGGGCGTGGACGCTTCGGTGATTGGAATCCCGATCGCGCATGAGAACGTGCCTGCAGCCCCCGGGAAGCGCAGGTCCGCGTCGAGGATCGCCTGCGTCCAGCGCGGCGTAGCGTGCAACGCGACGGCCCTGCGCGCGACCTCTTCGTCGAGCGCCATTGCGACGGAGCCTGGCGCCGGGGGTGGCGGCAGAAGGGCAAGGCTGTCGACCCGTGCTTCCGTGGGAAGGTAGCCCTGCAGGAGGCCGGGCCGGAGATCCGGCACCGCCGCGGGCCCGGGGCTGGCACAGCCCGCGAGGCTCACCACGCAGGCCACGCCGAGAGACACGAGCCGGGGCCGGGCGTCGTTCATGTCTCGGTGCTCCGGTGCGTCTCGTCGGCCCAGCTGCGCGGGTCCTCGATCGGCTCCAGGTGCGTGAGCATCTCGACGTGGGGCAGGCGTAGCTGCACCTCCTTCTCGAGGCCCTCGACCAGGTTGTGCCCCTCGAGCACGCTCATGGTGCCCGGGACGAGAATGTGGACGTCCACGAAACTGCGCGCGCCCGCTCGGCGCGTGCGCAGCTCGTGGAAGTCGCAGCCGCGGGAACGCAGCGCCTCGAGCACCTCGGCGATCTGCGCGCGTTCTTGCGCCGGGACCGCCTCATCCATGAGCCCCTGGAACGAGCGGCGCATGAGCGCCGAGCCGATCCAGAGGATGTGCAATGCAACGGCGATGGCGACGACGGGATCGAGCCACGGCAGGCCGCTCGCGCCCGCGAGGATCACCCCGACCACGACGCCACCCGTGGTCCACACGTCGGTGAGCAGGTGGTGCGCATCGGCCTCGAGCGTGATCGAGCGATGGTCGCGCGCCCCCTGCAGCATCGCCCACGCGCACGCGCCGTTCGCGGCGGCGGCGGCGAGCGCGATCGCAAGGCCCAGGCCGAGTTGCTCGAGCGGCCGCGGATCGAACAGGCGCGGGACCGCGGTCCAGACGATCGCCCCAGCGGCCACGAAAATGAGCGCGCCCTCGATTCCCGACGAGAAATACTCGGCCTTCTCGTGACCGAAGTTGTGCTCGCGATCGGGGGCATGGGCTGCGTAGGTGAGGACGACCAGCGCCAGGATCGCGGCGAACAGGTTCACGAGCCCCTCGACCGCGTCCGAGAGCAGGCCCACCGAGCCGGTGATGTACGCGGCGCTGAACTTGAGCACGAGCGTGACGATCGCGGTCGCGACCGAGAGCCACGCGTAGAACGTCGGCGAGCGCACTTCCGCGGCCATCGCGCTACTTCGGCGCCACCATCATCGCGTTGAAGCGCCGCTGCGCCCGCGGCGTGACCGTGAGGCCCTTGCGCGCGGCGAAGTCGAACGTGGGGTGGAACACCGGGATGAGCGGCTGGTCGCCCATGGCGAAGTTGATCGCGCGCTCGAGCTTGGCCTGGCGCAGCTCGTCGTCCATGGTCGTGAGCGTCTCGGTGAGCAGGTTGTCCACGACGGGGTTGGAATAGCGCACGCGGTTGGCGGTGCCGTAGCCCTTGGCGGTGTCGTAGCTCGCCACCAGCGCGCGCAGGCTGTTGATCGAATCCTCGGCGCCGTATTGGGCGGCGAAGGCGCTGAACTCCTGCTTGGAGGCGCGCGTGAAGAAGACCGCCCCCGGCAGCGCCTCGACCTCGGCCTTGAGCCCGATGCGCGTCCACATCTGCGCGATCGCCTGTGCCACCGCCGCGTCGTTGGGATAACGGTCGCCCGTGGCGTGCAGCACGATGCGAAAACCGTCTCCCCATCCCGCTTCCTTGAGCAACGCCTGGGCCTTCGCCACGTCGTACGCGTCGGGCTTGAGCGACTTGCTCGCCGTGGGATAGATGGGAGGCATCATCTGGCTCGCCGGGGTGGCGCTTCCTTCCATCACGCGCTTCGCGATCGCATCGCGATTGAGCGCGAGCGAGAGCGCCTTGCGCACGCGCGGATCCTTGAGCGGGTTGGACGCGAGGGGCTTGCCGTCCTTGGCGGTCACGAAGGGCGAGACGTTGCGGTCGGAGTCGAGCGCCACGTAGTGCACCAGCGCCGCGGGCCCGCGGAAGAGACCGTACTTGCCCTCCTTCTTGAGGCGCTCGAGGTCGGGGATGGGCACCGCGTCGATGGCGTCCACCTGGCCGGCCAGCAACGAAGCGAGGCGTGCGGGATCCCGCGCGATGGTGCGCTCGGTCACCCGGGCCCACGGCTGCTTGCCACCCCAGTAGCCGTCGAAGCGCTCGACCTCGAGCAGCTCGCCGGTCACGAACTTCACCAGCTTGTAGGGCCCGGTGCCCACGACGGCCTTGCCGGAATTGAAGTCGGCGGTGGTGGCGCCCCTGGCCGCCTTCGCCTGCACGATGAAGATGTTGGCGAAGTCGGAGGTGAGCTGCGGGTTGGCCGCCCTGGTCTTCACCACGATGGTGTGGTCGTCCACCTTCTTCACCGACTCGATGCCGCGCGTGAACTGCGCGAACGAGTTGGGCGAGTTGGGCACGTTGGGCACGCGCTCGATGGTGAAGATCACGTCGTCGGCGGTAAAGGGCGAACCGTCGTGGAACTTCACGCCCTGGCGCAGCTTGAACTCCCACGTGGTGTCGTCGAGGAGCTTCCACGAGGTCGCCAGCGCCGGCCGCACCTTGAGCTTGTCGTCGTACTCGGTGAGCTTGTCGAAGAAATACTGCAGCGACGAGTTCGGGGCGAAGGAGGCGAAGAAGTGGGGATCCAGGGTATTCAGCTCGAGCTTGTTGCCGAGCGTGAGGCTCTGCGCATGCGCCACGGCCGCGAAGAGGACGGCCCCGAGAACGAGAATGATTCGCTTGCTCATGGATAGAATGTCGGTTTCCGAAAGTCGTCCCACATTATGCCCAAGCCCCGCATCGCGGTCGGCGGATTCATGCTCGAGTCCAACGGCCACTCGCCCATCGCCACGCGCGAGGAGTTCGCCTCCAACTACATCGGCGCCGGCGACGAGATGCGCGCGGACTGGGAGAGCGATCACCCGCGCTGCCCGGTGACGACGTCCGGCTTCGTCGAGCGCATGACGGCCACCGGCGCCTGGGAACCGGTGCCCCTCTATGCCGCGATGGTCGGCGCCAGCGGGCCGGTCGAGCACGGCTTCTTCCTCGAGGTGGTCCAGCAGCTGGAGCAGCGGCTGCGCGCCTCGCTCCCCGTCGACGGCGTGTTCCTGTCGCTGCACGGGGGCGCCATCGGCGAGAAGGAAGGCGACCCCGAGGGCGTGATCCTCGAGCGCGTCCGCGCGATCGTCGGCAAGGACGTTCCGGTCGTCGCCACGCTCGACCTGCACGCCAACGTGTCGGACAGGATGGTGCGCAACTGCGACGTCCTGGTCGCCTATCGCACCAACCCGCACGTGGACATGGCCGCGCGCGGCGCCGAGAGCGCCGACCTCATGCGCGAGCTCCTCGCGGGCACGCGCGCCACGGCGGCCATGGTGAAGCTGCCCTTCATCCCGCCCTCGGTCGCGCAGAACACGAAGAGCGGCCCGTACGCCGACATCATCGCGTACGGCCAGTCGAAGATCGACAAGCGGGTCATGAACGTGTCCGTCGTGAGCGGCTTCTCGCTCGGAGACTGCGAGAAGAACGGCATGAGCATCACGGTCACGACGCGCAACGACGCGGCGCACGCGGCGGCGCTCGCGAAAGACATCGCGCGGAAGTGCTGGGACGATCGCAAGCGCTACATCCCGCGCCTAACCCCGCTGCAGGACGCCACGCGCATGGCGCTCGCCTGCGGCGCCGACCCCTCGAAACCCGCCCTGCTCTTTGCCGACGTGGCCGACAACCCCGGCGGCGGCGGCCGCGGCAACACCGTCTGGATCCTCGAGTCCTTCCACAAGGCGGGCGTGCAGGGAGCGCTCCTCGGAATCGTCTTCGATCCGGCGCTCGCGGCCGAGGCGAAGCGCCTGGGCCCCGGCGCGCAATTCCGCGCGCGCTTCAATCGCGACGAATCGCATCCGCTCTCGGGGAAGTTCGAGGCCGACGCGCAGGTGGTCGCGCTGCACGAGGGGCCGCTGGTGGGCAAGCGTGGCATCTCGGCGGGCCACACGATCAACCTCGGGCTCATGGCGCTCGTCCAGGTCGGCGGCATCCGCGTGGTGGTCGTGAGCATCCGCCAGCAATGCAAGGACATCGTGATGTTCGAGTGCTTCGGCATCGACATCGCCAGCGCGCGCTCGGTGATCGTCAAGTCGCGCGGCCACTTCCGCGCCGCCTTCGACATCTTCTTCACCGACGAGCGCATCGTGGAGGTCGACGTGCCGGGGCTCACGACCCCGATCCTCACCCGCGTGCCCTACCGGAAGGTGCCGCGCCCGATCTACCCCCTCGATCCCGAGATGAGCTGGCAGCCGTGACAAGGACAGGAAAATGAAACGCATCTGTGTTTTCTCGGGCTCCAGCCCCGGCGCACGCCCCGAGTACCGCGAGGCCGCGGCCGACCTCGGCAGCACCCTCGCCCGCTCCGGATTGGGGCTCGTGTACGGGGGAGCCAAGGTCGGGCTCATGGGAGCCCTCGCCGACGCGGCGCTTGCCGCGGGCGGCCATGTCGTCGGCGTGATCCCGCAGGTCCTAGTCCAGAAGGAAGTCGCGCATGCAGGGCTCACCGACCTGCGCGTGGTCTCGTCGATGCACGAGCGCAAGGGCCTCATGGCCGAGCTCTCCGACGGCTTCATCGCGTTGCCCGGCGGGATGGGGACACTCGAGGAGCTCGCCGAGGTGCTCACCTGGGCGCAGCTCGGCATGCACCGCAAGCCGTGCGGGCTGCTCAACGTCGCGGGCTACTACGATGGCCTGGCCGCGTTCCTGGACCACGCGGTGGGTGAGCGCTTCATATTGCCGGCGCATCGCAACATGCTGCTCGTCGCCACGACGGCGAAGGACCTGCTGGAGTCGTTCGCGAGCTATCGCGCGCCCGTCGTCGAGAAGTGGATCGATCGCAAGCAGACGTGAGGCCAAGGTAGAGTCGTTCGCGTGATCCCCACGCGCCGCAAGCTCCTCGCAGCCAGCGCCCTCGCCGTCCTTGCGAACGCGGCACCGTGCATCGCGCGCGCCGAGGCTGCCCCGGCACCGCGCGCCGGGCGAAGGGGGATCGAGGGCCAACGCGTCGCCGACCTGGGCGACGGCACCTTCCTCAACCCGATCGTGGCCGGCGACCATCCCGACCCGTCGATCCTCAGGGACGGCGCCGACTACTACATGACCTTCTCGAGCTTCGACGCCTATCCGGGGCTCGTGACCTGGCACTCGCAGGACCTGGTCAACTGGCGGCCGATCGCGCCCGCGCTGCGAAGGAACGTGGGCTCGGTGTGGGCGCCCGAGCTGGTGAAGCACGACGGGCGGTACTTCATCTACTTCCCCACCAAGAAGACCTCCGCGCCCGGATCGCGGACGACGTCGTGGGTGATCCATGGCGAGCGCATCGAGGGACCGTGGTCCGAGCCGATCGACCTCGACCTCCCGAACCACATCGACCCCGGTCACGCGGTGGGCGAGGACGGATCGCGCTGGCTCTTCCTCTCCGGTGGCGATCGCGTGCGCCTGTCGCGCGACGGCCTTGCTACGGCGGGCGCGGTCGAACACGTGCACGACCCGTGGCGCTATCCCGACGATTGGGTGGTCGAGACGTTCGCGCCCGAGGGACCCAAGGTGCTGCGGCGGGGCGGGTACTTCTATCTCATCCTCGCCGTGGGCGGCACCGCAGGCCCGCCGACCGGGCACATGGTGATCGCCGCGCGCTCGAAGTCGATCCACGGTCCGTGGGAACACCATCCGCGCAATCCGTTGGTGCGCACTCGCAGCGCAGCCGAGCGCTGGTGGTCGCGTGGGCATGCCACCCTGGTCGAGGGACCCGCGGGCGACTGGTGGGGCGTCTGCCACGGCTACGAGAGCGGCTACTGGACGCTGGGGCGGCAAGCGCTGCTGGCGCCGGTGTCGTGGACCGACGATGGCTGGTTCGATTTCCGCGGCGGCGACCTCTCGCAGCCGATCGCGAAGCCCAAGGGGGGTCGCTCGCAGCGGCATGGCGCGGCGCTCTCGGATGATTTCTCCGCCGACCGGTTCGGCACGCAGTGGCACTTCTTCGATCCGGCGCCCGACGAGATGGAGCGCGTGGCGCGCCGCAACGGCACCCTGCATCTCGCCGCCCGCGGACAATCTCCCGCCGACTCCTCTCCCGTACTGTGTGTGGTCGGCGACCCGGCCTACGAGTTCGAGGCCGAGATCGACGTGGATCCGAAGGCGCGAGGCGGCCTCCTGCTCTTCTACGACCGCAAGCTCTACTGCGGACTGGGTTTCGACGGGGAGCGCTTCGTCACGCACCAGTACGGCATCGAGCGAGGCCGCCCCGTCAATCCGCTCGGCCGCCGGCTGTGGATGCGCGTGCGCAACGATCGGCACACCGTGAGCCTCTTCACCTCGCCGGACCGCGTGGCGTGGAAGCGCTTCGACCGCGGCATGGAGGTCTCCGGCTACCACCACAACGTTCGCGGCGGCTTCCACATGCTGAAACCCGGGCTCTATGCCGCCGGGGACGGCGAGGTTCGATTCCGCAACTTCACGTACAAGGTGCTCTGATTCCATTCGTAACACGCCAGGGTTCCACCGCACGCGCATAATTTTCGGCCGATGCCCGATTCGCCCAACGACAACCGCCCCCCCATCGGGGATGAGGTGAAGCAGGCCCTGCGCTTGCGCAGGTACCTGCAGGCGAGCGCCTTTTCCCTGCTCTACCTCGTCGTGCTGGCGGTCTTCCATACCCAGGAAAAGGTCGACGACGCCACGCTGGTCCAGGCTTGCGCCCTCGTGGGCGCAATGATCCTCGCCTTCTTCGCCGTGTTCCACTTCGGGGTGAACCTGCGCTTCCCGGACCCGAGCCTGACCGCGATCCAGGTGCTCGCGGCCGTCTTCACGATGCTGTTCGTCTTCTACAAGGCCCCGGACACCCGGCTCATCTTCGCGGGCTTCTTCTTCGTGGCCCTCATGTTCGGCATGCTGCGCGCGAACCTGACGCAGCTCACCGTGCTGGGATTCGTGTCGCTCGCCGCCTTCGGAGTCGTGGCATGGGCCCGGTACCTGGAGGCCGGCGACGCGGAAGTCCTGCGGCTCGACATCCTCCAGCTCGTCGTCACGGCGGTCGCCTTCCCCTGGTTCGTGTTCATCGGCGGTCGCGTGAAGGTGCTGGGCGAAGCGGGCCGCCGCAAGGACGAGTTCCTGGCGACCCTCTCCCACGAGCTGCGCAACCCGCTGTCGCCCATCCGCGCGGGCATCCACATCCTCCGCCTGCCCGACGGGCCGACGCAGGCGGCGGCGATCCTGCCGGTCATGGAGCGCCAGCTGCAGCACCTCACCCGCCTGCTCGACGACCTGCTCGACGCAAGCCGGATCGCGCGCGGCAAGCTGGCGCTCCAGGTCCAGCAGATCGAGCTCGCCGAGGCGGTGCAGGCGGCGGTGGAGGCGAATCGGCCCCTCGTCGAACAGATGCGTCACCAGCTCACGGTGTCCATCCCCGCCGGGGCCGTGACGCTCGAGGCCGACCCGGTCCGGCTCGCGCAGGTGCTCTCCAACCTGCTCAACAACGCCGCGAAGTACACGCCTCCGGGTGGACGGATCGAGCTGAGGGGCGCGCGCGTCGGGGACGTGGTGGAAGTGATGGTGAGCGACAACGGGATCGGCATCTCCCGCGAGCACCTGGCCTCGATCTTCGACATGTTCACGCAGATCGAGGGGCACGCGTCGCGGTCGCAAGGCGGGCTCGGCATCGGTCTCGCGCTCGTAAAGGACGTCGTCGGGCTGCACGGCGGCACGATCGAGGTGCACAGCGAAGGCCCGGGCCGCGGCAGCGAGTTCCTCATTCGCTTGCCGCTCCGCGTGGCGCAAGCGCCTGCGCCATCGCCCGCACCACAGGCGGCAAGGCCCGAGCGCAGGCGCAGGGAACGACAGCGGGTCCTGGTCGTGGACGACAACGCGGACGTGGCATCCACCCTGTACACGGTGGCCCAGCTGCTGGGTCACGAGGTTCGCGTGGCCTACAGCGGGAAGGACGCGCTCGAGCAAGCCGAGGGATTCCGTCCCCAGACGATCCTCCTCGACCTCGGCATGCCGGGTGTCGACGGCTACGACGTGTGCCGCCGCATTCGCAGCCAGCCGTGGGGCCGGGAGGTGAAGGTGTTCGCGGTCACCGGTTGGGGACAGCAGGAGGACCGGGTCCAGTCCACGGCAGCCGGGTTCGACGGACACCTGGTGAAGCCGGTCGCCCCCGGGACGCTCGTGGAGCTGCTCGGGGACCTGCGCGCGATTCCCTAGCCCGGCGTTGCCTTTATCGACACACCGTCGCCGGCGAGCCGAACGCCTGGCGCGTGATCGCCTTGCTCTGCTGCACGTTCGGGGTCACGCCCGTGATGTTGTAGCTGAACGTGCCGTTGTTCGCGTCCGTGAACGCGAAGGTCGCGGTGCCGTAGGCGATCGCGGCCACGTTGGCGGGGTTCCAGGGGTTCGCGCTGAACGCGGGGCCTGTCGTGCGGAAGAGCGGGCCCGCGAACGTGTTGCCGCTGGTGCGTTCCATGCGTGGACCGACGACCCACATGCCGCGGCCGGCGAGGTCGTAGGTGAACCAGGTGACGAAGAGGATGCTGCCCTGCTGCATCACGTTCACCCCCCATCCGGGCTCGCTCTCGGCCGGCGAGCGGTACCAGAGGTCGGAGAAGTTGGGCGTCGTGCCCGGCGCGCCGCCCGCGCTGCACGTAGGCGCCACGTCGAAAACCTGCCGGACGATGGCCTTGCTCTGCGTCACGCCGCCGACGGTGTACGTCATGGTGCCGGCGCCGGCGTCGGCGAAGCTGAAAGTCACGCTGCCCGACTGGACGAAGGAGATCGCGCCGAAGGGAACGGCGTTGAACGCGGGCCCCGTGGTGCGGTAGAGGTCGCCTGTGTACGTGTTGCCCGTCGTCTTGCGCACCGCGGGCCCGACCAGCCACATCTGCGAACCGTCGGTGTCGTAGGTGAACCAGGTCACGAAGAACACGTCGCCCTGGTGGGCGATGTTGACTCCCCATCCGGACTCGCTCTCTGCCGGCGCCTTGTACCAGAGCGCCTGGAAGTTGGGCGCCGCGCCGGACGCGGGCAGCGTGCCGGTCACGCCGGCGAAATTCGTGGGCGACGGCACGGAGGTGGTGCCGTCGCGGTTGAGGGACCGCCCGTCGGTGGGGAGCGGCCCGTGGTTCCAGACGTCGACGCCCGCGAAATTGACCGCCCCGCCGCCCTGGAAGAAAAAGCCGTTGGGCACGACATAGTCCGGCGTCACGATGCCGAGCGCCGCGAACCCCTGCGTGGCCACGATGAATCGGCGCCCCGTGGTATCACCGGGAAGGTCGCGGGGGAAGTCGTAGTTGCGGTTGGCGCCCGCGGCGTTGAACGCGCCGATGAAGTGGCCGAAGAGATATTGCTGCCCGCCCGCGAGCGCCGTCAGCTCCACGAACTGCACCGTGCCGTCGGCGTTCGAATAGAGCTCGTCGATCTCGAAGAGGTGGAAATCGGCCCGGGCATGGCCGGCCGCGAAGACGAGCAGTGTTGTCAGCAGGCGACGAAGGACGATCACGACCGGCTTCCCCGGAAAACGCTGTCTGGGAGCTACGCGGTCGCTTTCAGGGTGGATTCAGGCGCGACGATCGCTACCCGCGCTTCTCCTGCTTGCGGATGAGGCGCGCGCCGTCCTTCACCAGGAACGTCCGGAACGCTTCCGCCAGGCGCGGCAGCCGGCGGTCGCGAAGGCGCACGACGTACCATTGGCGCATCACCGGAAAGCCCTTCACCTTCACGATCGCGAGCCGCCCGAGCTCGAGCTCCAGTTGCACCGCGTGGGCGGAGAGGAACCCCAGCCCGAAGCCGGCGGCGACGGCCTGCTTGATGGTCTCGTTGCTCGCGATCTCCATGTCCACGCGCGGGGCGATTCGCGCCTCGGCGAAGGCCTGGTCCATCGCGAGGTGGGTCGCGGAACCCGGTTCGCGGGTGATGAGCGGCTCGCGCGCCACGGTCTCGAGGGAGACCGAGCGCCGCTTCGCGAGCGGGTGCCCCGGGGCGGCCACGATCACGTGCGGGTGGGGGGCGAAGGGCTGCACCTCGAATTCGGACTGCGTCGGCGGGTGGCTCATGACCGCGAGATCCACCTGGTGGCCCGCGAGGTGCTCGAGCAGCTCGTCGCGATTGGCCACCGTGAGCCGCAGGCGCATGCCCGGGCGCTCGTCGCGGAACGCGGCGATGAGCCAGGGGAAGAAGTAGTCCCCGGCGTTGATGACGCCCACGTCGAGGATGCCGCGCTCCAGCGAGCCCAGGCCCGCGATCGCCTCCTCGGCGTCGCGCACCAGCCCGAGGATCTCGCTCGCCCGCGCGAGCGCCGCTTCGCCGGCGTGGGTGAGCCGCAGGCCGCGACCGGTACGCTCGAAGAGCTCCGTGCCCGCGTGGCCCTCGAGCTGGCGGATCTGGATCGAGACCGCGGGCGGGGTGAGGTGCAGCTCCTCGGCGGCGCGCGTGACCGAGAGATGGCGGGCGGCGCTTTCGAAGACGCGGAGCTGGCGCAGGGTGGCGTTCTTCATGCGGTCACGGGAGGCTCGTCCGATAGTTATACGATCACTTAACCATCCCTGTAAATATATTCACTTTTAATTAACCTCCGCCGGGACTAGCCTGATTCGATGCACGACCCCCTCGCCGCCCTCAACCGCGCCTTCTGGGACCTGGGACTGCGCTTCTCCTGGGACGAGAAGACGTGGGCGTCGCTCACGCAGCTGCCGGACCTGCGGGCGCAGCTCGCCCACTACCTGCAGGCGAGCCAGCCCCACCTGCTCGCGGTCTACGACGTCGATTTCCTGCGCGGCGCCATCGAGGCCCGCCTCGCCCACCCCGAGGAGTCGCGGGTGGGGATGGAAGCGCACCGGTCGTTTTGATCGGGTCCGAGTCGTTCGAAAGCCCGCAATCGCGGGCTTTTTCTTGCGTCGCTACTCCGGTCCTGGGTTTCCCATTCACACACTCAGGTCCGGCAACCCCTTGAAGTGCTCCAGCGCCTCGGGGTTGGCGAGCGCCTCGACATTCTTCACCGGCTCGCCGTGCACCACGGCCCGGACGGCCAGCTCCACGATCTTGTTCGACTTGGTTCGCGGGATGTCGGGCACAGCGAGGATCCGCGCCGGGACGTGCCGCGCGGTTGTGTTGGCGCGAATGGTCTCGCGGATCCTCTTCTGCAGCGCATCGTCGAGCTCCACGCCCTCGCGCAGGCGCACGAACAGGACCACGCGCACGTCGCGCGGATGGGCGGGTGGCCAGTCCTGGCCGATCACGAGGCTCTCAACCACCTCGTCCACCTTTTCGACCTGGCGGTAGATCTCGGCCGTGCCGATGCGCACGCCGCCCGGGTTGAGCACCGCGTCGGAGCGGCCGTGGATGACGAGGCCGTCGTGCCCGGTGAGCTCGCAGTAGTCCCCCTGGCTCCACATGCCGGGGAAGCGCTCGAAGTAGGCGCGGGTGTAGCGCTTGTCGCCGGGGTCGTTCCAGAAGCCGAGCGGCATGGTCGGGAAGGGCTTCAGGCACACCAGCTCTCCCTTGCGGCGGCGCACCGGCGCGCCGCGCTCGTCGACCACCTCGACCGCCATCCCGAGCAGCCGGCACTGCAGCTCGCCGCGCCACACCGGCAGGATCGGGCAGCCGCCGGCGAAGCACGCCACGATGTCGGTGCCGCCGCTGATCGAGGCGAGGCACATGTCCGCCTTGATGTCGCGATAGGCGTACTCGAACGCTTCCGGCGACAGGGGTGAGCCGGTCGACAGCATCATGCGCATCGCATCGAGGTCGTGGTGGGCGACGGGACGGACCCTCAGCTTGGCGATCGCGTCGATGAACTTGGCGGATACGCCGAAGTGCGTGATCCGCTCCTCTTCCGCGAAATCGAACAGCACGTTGCCGCGGCCGAGGAAGGGCGAACCGTCGTAGAGCATCAGCGTGGCGTCGGCGGCGAGCGCGCTCGCGAGCCAGTTCCACATCATCCAGCCGCAAGTCGTGTAGTAGAAGACGCGGTCGCCGCTCTTCACGTCGCAATGCAGGCGATGCTCGCGGGCATGCGTCAGCAGCGCGCCGCCCGCGCCGTGGACGATGCACTTGGGCATTCCGGTCGTGCCCGAGGAATACAGGATGTACAGCGGATGGTTGAACGGCAGCGGCGCAAACGCGATGTCGGCGGCGGGATACGGGGCGATGAAGTCGTCCCAGCCCACCGCGCGATCGATCCCGGCGCAGTCGCCGGGATCGCCCACGTAGGAAACCATCACGAGCTTCTCGACCGTCGGCATGTGCGAGATCACCTCGCGCACGGCCGCGAGCGAGGAGATCGGCTTGCCGTTGCCGAAGTAGCCATCGCAGGCGATGAGCACCCTGGGCTCGACCTGCCCGAACCGGTCGACCACGCCTTGCGGGCCGAAGTCGGGGGAGCAAGAGGTCCAGACCGCCCCGATGCTGGAGGCGGCGAGCATCGCGATGAGGGTCTCGGGAATGTTCGGCAGGTAGGCGGCGACGCGATCGCCCGGCCCCACTCCGGCCGCCGCGAGCGCCTGCGCAAAGCGTGAAACCGCGTCGTAAAGCTCGCGATGCGAGATCCGGCTCGCCACCTTGGTCTCCCCGCGGAAGACGATGGCCTCGGAGTCGTCGCGGCGCTTCAGCAGGTTCTGGGCGTAGTTGAGCCGCCCATCGGGGAAGAATCTCGCGCCCGGCATCCGGTCGGCATCGACGAGCGCCACCTCACCGCGCACGCCCACGATGCCGGCGTAGTCCCAGAGCGTCGACCAGAAGTCCCCGGGGTTGTCCACCGACCAGCGGTGCAGCGCCTGGTAGTCGCCCACGGCCACGTTGTGGCGCGAGTGGACGAGCCGCATGAACGCCGTCATGTTGGCGCCGGCGATGGCCGCCGGCGTCGGCCGCCAGAGGGGCTCGCCCGGGATCACGCGTCGGAAATGACGCTACAGGGCGACGCGGAAATCGGCGGCGGTCTTGGCCTTCACGTCCTCGAGCGTCACGCCCGGGTGGATTTCCGTCAGCACCAGCGCCTTGCCGGGTTCCACCTCGAAGACGCACAGGTCGGTGATGATCTTGTTGACCACGCCCTTGCCCGTGAGCGGCAGCGTGCAGCGCTTCAGCACCTTCGAGGCGCCGTCCTTCGAGGTGTGCTCCATCAGCACGACCACGCGCTTCACGCCGGAGACGAGGTCCATCGCCCCGCCGGGGCCCTTCACCATCTTGCCCGGCACCATCCAGTTGGCGAGGTCGCCGTTCTCGGCCACCTCGAGGCCGCCCAGGATCGACAGGTCCACGTGGCCGCCGCGGATCATGCCGAACGAATCGGCGCTGGAGAAGAAGCTCGACCCGGGCAGCGTCGTGATGGTCTGCTTGCCGGCGTTGATGAGGTCGGGATCGACCTGGTCGTCCGCCGGGAAGGGCCCGATGCCGAGAAGGCCGTTCTCCGACTGCAGGTGCACCGTAATCCCGGGGGGAATGTGGTTGGCGACGAGGGTCGGGATGCCGATCCCCAGGTTCACGTAGTAGCCGTCGCGCAATTCCTGCGCCGCGAGACGCGCCATCAGGTCCCGGGTCGGCGAGTCCTTCTTCGACGCCGCGGCACCGGACACGGTGCGAAACTCGATGCGCTTCTCGTACTTCGCGCCCTGGATGATGCGGTCGACGTAGATGCCCGGCGTGTGGATGTTGTCGGGATCGAGGCTGCCCACCTCCACGAGCTCCTCGACCTCGGCCACCGTCACCTTGCCGCAGGTGGCGATCATGGGGTTGAAGTTGCGCGAGGTCTTGCGGTAGACGAGGTTGCCGAGCTTGTCGCCCTTCCACGCCTTGACGATGGCGAGGTCGGCGCGGATCGCCTCCTCGAGCACGTACTCGCGGCCGTCGAACACGTGGGTGTCGTGCTTTTCGGCGAGCCGGGTGCCATAGGCGGTGCGCGTGTAGAAGCCCGGGATGCCGGCGCCGCCCGCGCGGAACTTCTCCGCCAGCGTGCCCTGGGGCGTCAACTGGAGCTCGAGCTCCCCGGCGAGCACCTGGCGCTCGAACTCCTTGTTCTCGCCGACGTACGAGGCGATCACCTTCTTCACCTGGCGCGACTTCAGCAGCAGCCCCATGCCGAAGTCGTCCACGCCGGCGTTGTTGCCCGCGATGGTGAGGCCCTTCACGCCGCTTTCCACCAGCGCGGCGATCAGGTTCTCCGGAATGCCGCACAGGCCGAATCCGCCGGCGGCGATGGTCATGTCGTTCTTCAGCAGGCCCGCCAAGGCCGACTTGGCGTCCGCAAAGACTTTGGTCATTCCCTTGCTCCTCGTTGAAGGCGACAGAGTCTAGCGTATCCGCGCCGGCCAACCGGGCGGGTCTCCTTCATGGTTCGGTCTTCGTGTGGCTGGCGGCCTTCGCGGGCAGGACGTCGAAGGGACGCCCGACGGAATGCCCGGCCTCGCGCAGCTCGTTCACGACGCTCTTGGGGAGGGGAATCCCGCTCGCCCTGCGCTCCTTCTCCATCGCCGCCTGGCGCTGCCCGGGAAAGCGCGCGCCGACGCCGGACGTGTTGAGGAACTGGCGCAGCCACTTGTGCATGCCCTCCTCGAACACCTCCTGGCCGCAGAGCAGCCCCGGGTTGATGGCGAGGATGAACGCGCCGATGCCCGAGCCGCCTTGGGCCTTGTCGGCCAGCGTGGGCCAGCCCGCGAGCCCCGACGTCAGGACCTCGACCATCATCGCCAGGCCGACCCCCTTGTGGCCGGACATCGGTCGCAGGTAGCCGAGCAACGCGGCCGCGGCCTCGGTGGTGGGCTGGCCATCCCCGCCCACGGCCCAGTCGTCGGGGATGGGCGCGTTGTCGCGAGCGGCCTGCTGGATGCGGCCGCGCGCGGCCACGCTGTTGGCCATGTCGAAGACGAGCGGCGACTTGCCGCGCTCGGGAGCCGCGAAGGCGAGCGGATTGTTGCCGATGTTCGCGCGCGGCGAGCCGGGTAGTCCCATGACCACCGGGGTGCGCTGGCACACGAGCGCGACGCGTCCCTGCTCGGCGGCCTGCAGGGCGAAGACACCCAGCGCCGACAGGTGCCCGCAGTTCGTGATGACGCAGGCCGCCGTGGCGACCTTTTCCGTGGCCTCGACGACCTGGTCCACCGCGAAGGTCGCCGCGACCTGCCCCAGGGCGCCGCCGCCGTCCACGTGCAGCGCTCCGTCGCGCCATTCGGCCTGCGGATCGTTCGAGGTGATCTCGCCGGCGGCGATCCGTTGCAGGTACACGGGGATCCGGGAGATGCCATGGGCATCGACCCCGCGCAAGCTCGTGCGCACGAGAAGCGGGGCGGCTACGGCGGAGTGGGGCTCCGAGATGCCCGCGGCCTGGAGCACTTCGGCTGTCCACTGCGTGAGCGCTGTGTGTTCGTATCGCTCCATGGCGGCCTCAGTCGAGCGTTCCCTCGGCGGTGCGGATGTCGTGCGCATGTGCAGCCGCAGCGGCAATGCCGGCCTCGATGCCTCGCGTCATGCTCTCGATCGACATCGCGGCGACCCCGGCCTTGTCGAGCACCTGCGCCTCCGAGTAAGGCACGTGGACGAAGCCGGCCCGGGCCTCGCGACCCGTGGCGGCGAGCAGGTGGAGCACGCCGTACATGAGATGGTTGCACACGTAGGTGCCGGCGCTGTTCGAAAGCTCGGCCGGCACGCCGGCCGCCCGCATCGCGGCGACCATCGCCTTCACCGGCAGGGTCGCGAAGTACGCGGGCGGGCCGTCGGCGGCGATCGGCTCGTCGATCGGCTGCGCGCCCGCGTTGTCCGGAGCGCGCGCATCGTCCACGTTGACCGCGACGCGCTCGACGCCGATGCGCGATCTTCCTCCCGCCTGCCCGAGGCATATCACGAGCGTCGGCTGTTGCTTTTCGATCGCCACGGCAGCCACCTCGATCGCGCGACGGAACTCGCAGGGCACGCGCAGCTTGGCCACGCGCAGCCCGGCGATCGAATCCGGCAAGCGCTGCGCGACGTCCCACGACGGGTTCGTGCGCTCGCCGCCGAACGGTTCGAAGCCGGTGACGAGGACCACGCCGGAGGCCGGCCGCCCACGGTCGATGATCAGGTCGGCCGGGACGAAGGCATCCGGCCGCGCGCGGCGGCGCGAATTCGACGCCGGCGCGGGGCGGCGATCGGGCCTGGGGGACTTCGTGCGGCGGCGGAGCATGGGAAGACGATTATCTCGCCGTCCAGCCCCCATCGACAGAGATCGAGGTACCGTTTACCTGCGCGGCGCCCTCGGAGCACAGGAACACGGCGGTCGCGGCGATCTGCTCGACCGTCACGAACTCCCTGGTGGGCTGGGGCGCGAGGATGATCTCCTTCGCGGCGCGCTCCTCGGAGATGCCCGCCTCGCGGGCGCGGTCCTCGATCTGCTTCTGCACCAGCGGCGTGTGCACGAAGCCCGGGCAGATCGCGTTCACGCGGATCCCTTCCTCCGCGGTCTCGATCGCCGCCGCCTTGGTGAATCCCATCAGGCCGTGCTTGGCCGAGACGTAGGCGCTCTTGTTGGGCGAGGCGACCAGTCCGTGGGCCGAGGCGATGTTCACGATCCGGCCCCAGCGTCGGCGCTTCATCCCCGGCAGGGCGGCCTTGGTGGCGTGGAATGCGGAAGACAGGTTGATGGCGATGATCGCGTCCCAGCGGTCCTCCGGAAACTGGTCGATCGAGGCGACGTGCTGGATGCCCGCGTTGTTGACCAGGATGTCCACCGCCCCGAGGACCTCCTCGGCCTTCGCCACGAGGTCGCGGATCTCCGCGGGCCGCGTCATGTCGGCGCCGTGGAATCTCGCCTCCACGCCGAAGTCCTTCTCGATGCCCGCGCGCAGCTTCTCGATCTGCGCCGCGTCGCCCAGCCCGTTCAGCATCACGTTCGCGCCTTCGGCCGCGAACGCGCGCGCGATGGCGAGCCCGATGCCGCTGGTGGATCCCGTGACGACCGCCGACCTGCCTGCCAATTGCTTGCCCATTGTCACTCGCCTCTCATTGCCCATGCTTTTTTCGCGGCCGGGCGCGCGAAGCATTCTCCCAGCCAGCGCGCCACGTGAGGAAACGCCGAAAGATCCATCCTGCGCGCGCGAAACATCACCGCGGACAGGTTGAGATCCGCGACGGTGAACGCATCGCCCGCGAGCCAGCGCGAGCGCCCGAGCGCCGCCTCCAGCGCGCCGAACGGCCGCTGCAACTTGTCGAGCGCGGCGGCCGCCTTGGCCGGATCACGCTCGGGTTGGGGCAGCACGAGCGCGTTGCGCGCCCAATCGACGATGTGCGGGTCGATCTCGGTCACGCCGAAAAACGACCACTGGAAGGCGAGCCCCTCGCCCTGCAGCGTCGCGGGCCAGAGCTTGCCGTGCTTGCGCGCAAGGTAGAGGTTGATCGCCATCGATTCCGACAAGCCCAGGCCGCCGTCGTCGATCGCGGGCACTCGCCCCATCGGGTTGGCGCGGCGGAACTCGGGATTGTTCTTGCCGAGCGGCGCGCCGGCGTCGCCGCCGAAATTGATCGGCACGTGCTCGTAGGGGATGCCCAGCTCCTCGGCCATCCACAGCGTCCGGATCGCCCGCGATGCGGCGACCCCGTAGACCTTCAGCGTCATGCCTCCGCTCCTTCCCGCAGCATCTCGATGTGCATGATTCCATCCTCGTCGTAGGGCTCCGAGCACTTGCCGAAGCCGAACTCCCCGTAGAAGCGCTCGAGGTACATCTGCGCGCCGATCCGCAGCGCCTGTCCCGGCCAGAGCTCATGGGCCCGGCGCACGGCTTCGGCCATCAGCAGCCGGCCCAGGCCCTTGCGGCGTCCCGCGGGCGTCGTCAGCACGCGGCCGATCGACGCCTCGGCGTACTTCACTCCGGGCGGGACCAGGCGACAGTAGGCAAGAAGCGGCCCGAACTCGCCCTCCCCGACCCGAGGGGGCCGGCCCAGGAGGTGCCAGGACGGCGGGTCCGCCCCGTCCACGTCCTGGAAGACGCAGTTCTGCTCCACGACGAAGACCGCCGAGCGCGCCTGCAGGATGTCGTGGACTTCGCGCGCGCCGAGCTGGTCGAAGCGCGCGAACCGCCAGGCGATCACACGGCGGCTTTCGGGCTCGCGACCTTGGCGAGGTGGAGCCAGGTTTCGACCACGGTGTCCGGATTCAGGGACATCGACTCGATACCCTCGGACATCAGCCACTCGGCGAGGTCGGGGTAGTCGCTCGGGCCCTGGCCGCAGATGCCGACGTACTTGTCGGCCTTGCGGCAGGCGGCGATGGCCAGGTGCAGCATGCGCTTCACCGCCGCGTCCCTCTCGTCGAAGGCCTCCATCACCAGGCCCGAGTCGCGGTCCAGCGCGAGCGTGAGCTGGGTCATGTCGTTGGAGCCGATGGAGAAGCCGTCGAAGTGCTTGAGGAACTCGTCGGCGAGGATGGCGTTGGACGGGATCTCGCACATCATCACCACGCGCAACGCGTTCTTCCCGCGCTCGAGGCCGTTCTCCTTCAGGATCGCCAGCACCTGCTCACCCTCCTTGACCGTGCGCACGAACGGGATCATGAGCTCCACGTTGACGAGGCCCATCTCGTCGCGCACCTTGCGCATCGCCTCGCACTCGAGGTCGAAGCAGTCGCGGAAGGAGGCCGCGATGTAGCGCGAGGCGCCGCGGAAGCCCAGCATCGGGTTCTCCTCGGTGGGCTCGTACTTCTGCCCGCCGATGAGGTTGCGGTACTCGTTGGACTTGAAGTCGGACATCCGCACGATGACCTTCTTGGGCCAGAAGGCGGCGGCGATCGTGGCCACGCCCTCGACGATCTTGTCCACGTAGAAGCGCACCGGATCCGCGTAGCCGCGCGACTGGCGTGCGACCTGGGCCTTCAGCTCGCCCGCGAGCTTGCCGTACTCGAGGCATGCCTTCGGGTGGATGCCGATGGTGTTGGAGATGATGAATTCGAGCCGCGCGAGCCCCACGCCGTCGTTGGGGAGCTGGCAGAAGTCGAACGCGAGCTGCGGGTTGCCGACGTTCATCGCGATCTTCACCGGGATCGCGGGCATCTTGTCGAGCTTGATCTCCTGCAGCTCGTATTCCATCTTGCCGGCATAGATGTAGCCGGTATCGCCCTCGGCGCACGACACCGTCACCTCCGCGCCCTCCTTCAGCTTCTCGGTCGCGTCCTCGCAGCCCACCACCGCGGGCACGCCCAGCTCGCGCGCGATGATGGCGGCGTGGCAATTGTTCACGAGCACGGGTGTGTACCGTTGCGTGAACACGATGTAGTTGTGATTGTCTGCGACCGTGATGTTGAAGACTTCGTCGTCGGGCAGGGGCTGTTCGAGCGAGAGCCGGGCCTGCCGAAGATCGGACGACAGCAGCGTCTGCAGGCGGGCCCTGAGCTCGGCATCCGCGACCGCGGTCAGGTGCCCGGCGAGACCCCTGGCGTCGATCAGCAGGTTCTTGCGGACGCGATTGTTTACATCCGAATTGATCGTGTCCGGCAACAGCTGGCGTGTGTTGAAGAATCGGCTGCCGTCCTCGCGCTGGTCGCAACAACGGACGCGGTGAGTGTATCGACCCAGCAGGTCAAGCTTCTCCACGACCTGCACGTTGTAGATGGAGCGATTGACGCTGACCTGCGGCACCGTGCCGATCCGCAGGCACGCCACGATCACGGCCTCGAGCAGCTCGCCCCCGGCGACGTAGATGTTGACGCGCCCCTCCCGGAAGCTGCCGTCGCCATCTATCACACCGGCCAGGAAGTGGCAGGCGACCTCGATGTCGCCCTTCAGCAACGTAGTCACGATGCTGTCCTGCTCCGCGCGCACCGCCGTCGCGATCGCCTTCGAGTAGCAACGGTAGGCATTGGCCGTTCCCACCACGAGCTTGCCGCGGATGAATCCGCTCGAGGCCTTCTTCGCGGACTCCTTGAAGGCCTTGCCGAAATTCTCGAGCAGGGCCTCGTTCATCCGTTCGATGAAGCTCTGCTTCACGGCCTCGGGCTTCTGGATGAATGTGACCTCGCCGTGCGTCCGGCTGAGGTAGACATGGCCGTCGGTCATCAAGCCGCCCAACAAGTACGCCAGCGAGTGCTCCTTCTGCGATGAGCTCGACAGCTGCGGCAGGCGTTCGGCAAGCAGCGCGCAGTCCTGCCGCTCCAGCATGTCCCGCATCTCGGTATCCACCAGCGCGGAGCCGCTCAGGTTCAGCATCTTGTGATCGGGCGTCACGTCGAGGGTGTTGCCGCGCATCCGGCCGGTCTGCGAAATGGCGATGCGAAGCAGGGGCGCCGCCTTCTTCATCACGGCAAGGACCGGTTTCCACTCGACCTTGAGCGTCTGGCGGTTGAGGGACGGCACGCTCATCCCTTCGTAGCCGCCTTCGTGCAGCTCCCTGAAGGTCGTGAAGCCGGCATTCGTGAGCAGGCGGGTATCGCCGGAAAAGCAGGTCCTGCCCCCGCGGTTGGTGACGATGGCCGACGCCCGCTTCATCACCGGCTCCCAGTTGGGATCGGTCATGTCGGTCACGAGCACGTCGCCGTCCTGCACGCGGCCGATCTCGGCGACGTCCTCGATCACGCGCACCTTGCCCTGGCCGATCTTGGAGCCGATCGCCCGGCCCTCGGCCAGCACGTCGCCGCGCTTGCCGATGCGATAGCGCGTGAGCGTGTCCTTGCGCTTGTCCTGGCTCTTCACCGTCTCGGGACGGGCCTGCAGGACGTAGAGCTTGCCGTCCTCGCCGTCGCGGCCCCACTCGATGTCCATGGGGCGCTGGTAGTGCTTCTCGATCGCGACCGCGTAGCGCGCCAGCTCCTCGACCTCGGCATCCGCAAGCGAGAAGCGGTCGCGGTCCCTGCCCTCGACGTCGACCTGCCTCACCGACTTCCCGGCCTGGGCCTCGGTGTCGAAGACCATCTTGATCGCCTTGCCGCCCAGGCCCCGCCGAAGGATCGCGGGCTTGCCGTTCGCGAGGCAGAGCTTGGAGACGTAGAACTCGTCCGGGTTGACCGCACCCTGCACCACCATCTCGCCCAGGCCGTAGCTCGAGGTGATGAAGACCACCTCGCGGAAGCCCGACTCCGTGTCCATCGAGAACATGACGCCGGCGGCACCGAGGTCGCTGCGCACCATGCGCTGCACGCCCGCGGAGATCGAGACCTCGGCGTGGGTGAAGCCCTTGTGCACGCGGTAGGCGATCGCGCGATCGTTGTAGAGCGAGGCGAAGACGCGGCGCACGGCCTCGAGCACGTTGTCGACGCCGCGGATGTTGAGGTAGGTCTCCTGCTGGCCGGCGAACGAGGCGTCGGGCAGGTCCTCGGCGGTGGCCGAGGAGCGCACCGCGAAGCTCGCCCCGGGGGCGCCCGCCTTTCCTTCGGCATCCTTCGCGATCCTCTCGTAGGCCTCGCGGATCGCCTTCTCGAGTTCGGGCTGCAGCGCGGCCTGCTCGACCCAGCCGCGGATCTCCCTGCCGGCGGCGGCGAGCGCGCCGACGTCTTCCACGTCCAGCCCGGCGAGGCGCTGCTGGATGCGCTCGGCGAGCTTGTTGTGCGCGAGGAACTCGTCGAAGGCCTGCGCCGTGGTGGCGAAGCCCCCCGGCACCCGCACTCCGCTCGCGGACAGCTGGCTGATGAGCTCCCCGAGGGAGGCGTTCTTGCCACCGACGCGGGCCACGTCGGTCATGCGAAGCTGATCGAGGGGGAGGACGTACATTGGGCGGAAAACGGGGGCTCTGACCCGGGTCTGACCCCGGTTCTGGTTATGCGGTTCGGAGCTTGCAATTATATCGGACGCTCCCCGACAATGTTGCAGCGCATCAAAGCCCGCGCCCCTCCCCAAAGCCGCCCATGACCCAACGCAGACGTGTCTTCTTCGTGTCCGACCGCACCGGCCTCACGGTGGAGGCGCTGGGCTCCTCGCTCCTCACGCAATTCGGCGAGGTGGACTTCCTGCGCGTGACCCTGCCCTTCATCGACTCGATCCCGAAGGCGATCCAGGTCGTGGCCCAGGTGAACGAGGCCCACCGCGACGCCGAGCAGCGGCCGCTGGTGTTCAGCTCGATCGTGGACGACGCGGTGCGCGCCGAGATCGACAAGTGCAGCGCCCTCGTCCTGGACGTGTTCGAGCGCTTCATCGTGCCGCTCGAGGCCGAGCTCGGCGTGAAGTCGAGCCACCAGGTGGGCAAGGCGCACGCCGGCAACGCGAAGGATTACAACCACCGCATCGAGGCCATCAACTACACCCTCTCGCACGACGACGGCGTGACCCACCGCGGCCTCGACGAGGCCGACATCGTGCTGGTCGGCGTCTCGCGCAGCGGCAAGACGCCCACGTGCCTGTACATGGCGATGCAGTTCGGCATCAAGGCCGCGAACTATCCGCTCATTCCCGAGGATCTCGAGGCCAACCGGCTGCCGCCCAGCCTCGCGCCGCTGAAGGGCAAGGTGTGGGGCCTGTCGATCCAGCCCGAGCGCCTGCAGCAGATCCGCCGCGAGCGCCGGCCCGATTCCAAGTACGCCGCGCTGGAAAACTGCCGCTACGAGGTCGCCGCGGCCGAGAAGCTCATGCGGCAGGCGGGCATCCCGTACATCGATTCCACCACCAAGTCGATCGAGGAGATCGCCACCCACATGCTGCACGAGGCGCACCTCGTCCGCCGGGTGTATTGAGCGAGGGCCGCAAGCAGCCCACGCATCGGGTTTGTGCGAAGATACGCGCGACATAAAGGGGGCCTCCCCGAGCCCCGTATAACAGCCCCCAGGAGAGATCATGAAAACCAAGAAGCGTGTCCTTCCCAGCCTGCTGCTTTCGATGTTCGCGGCCGCAGCGGCCCCCTCGGCCGGCGCCGCGCAGTTCTCCGGCGTGTACGTCTTCGGCGACAGCCTTTCGGATGCGGGCTACTACCGCCCATTCCTCTCCGGGCTGGGCCTGCCCGCCCCGGTGGTCTCCACCCTCGGGCGCTTCACCACCAACCCGGGCCCGGTGTGGTCGGAGATCATCTCGAACTTCTACGGCGTGACGCCGTCGCCCAGCAACGCGAGCAGCGGGAACATCTTTGCGCAGGGCGGCGCGCGCGTCGCCACCGACTCGGCGAGCACCCCGCCCGGCTTCGCGCAGCGTCCGGTGAGCGTCCAGATCAACGAGTACCTGGCGCGCACCGGCGGCGCCGCGGATCGCAACGCCCTCTACGCCGTGTGGGCGGGCGGCAACGACTTCCTGCAGAACTTCCAGCAGTTCGCCGCCGGAGCGATCACGCAGGCGCAGTTGCAGACCAACGTGCTCGCCGCGGCCACCGCGGAGATCGGCCAGATCGGGCGCCTGCGCGCGGCCGGCGCGGACTACATCCTCGTGTTCGGGCTGCCCGACATCGGCACCACCCCCTTCGCGCTCGGCGCGGGCGCGGCCGCCGCCGCGGGCGCCACGGCCCTCTCGTCCGGGTACAACACCACGCTCTACACCGGGCTCGCCTCGCAGGGCATGCGCGTGATCCCCGTGGACGTCTTCTCGCTGCTGGCCGAGGTGCGCGCCAACCCGGCCTCGTTCGGCTTCACCAACATCACCGGCATCGCATGCGGTCCGTTCCCGCCCATCACGACGTCGGGCAACTCGCAGTTCTGCGGCCCGACCAACCTGGTCGCGCCGAACGCCGACACGACCTATCTCTTCGCCGACGGCGTTCACCCGACCACGGGCACGCACCGCATCATCGCGGACTTCGTGAAGTCGCTGATCGAAGGCCCGACGCAATTCGGCATGCTCGCCGAGGCGGGGCTGCAGGCGCGCGAGAGCCACATCCGCTCGCTCTCCGACGGCATCGCGCTCGGCAAGCAGCAACCGGTCGGCAAGATCAGCTTGTTCGCGGGCGGCGAGCGGACCAACTACGACGTGAATTTCGGCACGTCGGCGCTCGACACCTCCTCGAGCGCGAGCACCGTGGGCGTCACGTTCCGCGCCTCCCAGTCGGTGCTGGTCGGCGCGGCGTACGGCTACGCGCGCAACCGCGGCACGTTCTCCGAAAACCTGGGCGACTACAAGGTCGGCGAGCACACCTTCTCGGCGTTCGCGTCCCTGCGCCTGGGCGGCTTCTACGGCTCGGCCGTGGGCTCGATCGGCGACGTCGACTTCTACGACATCAACCGCCACATCCGCATGGGCCCGAACCTGCGGACCGCCAGGAGCGGCGCCGACGGGGCGAACTCGTCGTTCTACGCCACGGCCGGATACGATTTCCAGATCGGGCGCTTCGCCATCGGTCCGCTGGTCGCGGTCACGACGCAGAACCTGACCATCAACGCCTTCGACGAGGAAGGTGGCGGCGTGGCCGGGCTGCACATCAACGAGCAGAGCCGCAAGTCCGAGGTCCTGAGCTTCGGCGCGCGCGCCTCCGTCACCATCGGCAACTGGACGCCGTGGGCGCGCATCACCGCCGACGAGGAGCGCCGCGACGACATGCGCAAGGTCTCGGCCATGCCGCTCTCGATGGCCACGATCGGCAGCTCCTACGACGTGCCCGTGTACCAGCCGGACTCGAAATACCTCACGTGGTCGGTGGGCGTCTCCGGGATCGTGATGCAGAACGTGGGCCTCAGCCTGGGCTACTACTCGGTCGACAGCCGCAACGGCGTGAAGCAGGATGGCTGGAACGGCCTGGTGTCGGTCCACTTCTAGGCCGTCCCCGGCGGCGGCGGTGTGAAGAGAGTCCACACCGCCGCCACGCTCGCCGAGGCCCACCTGCTGGTGGACCTCCTCGCGGACCGCGGCATCCGCGCCCGCATCTTCAACGCCAACGCTTCCAGCCTCGCCGGCGAGCTGCCGATCGACGCCGCGATGCCCCAGGTCTGGGTGGAGAACCCCGCCGATGCCTCGCGTGCCCGTGAAGTCATCGAGGAATTCAGCCGGATGCCCGCTTCTCCTGCGCGCAAATGCCTCGCCTGCGGCGAGGACAATCCCGGCTCCTTCGACCTCTACTGGAACTGCGGCGCCGGTTTGGAAAACCAAGTCAAAACCTGAAGCGCAGATGCCGCAGAGGGGAGCAGATGCCGCGGAGGAAACCCAAGTGGATTTTCGAGCGAATGCGGGGGGCATCGCAGCTATTGGCGAGTGTCGGAGGAAGTGCAAAGGCAGGCCGGTAAGTCCCCGTGGATCCGGTGTCGCGATTCAACATTCCGAGTCTTAGCGTCCTGGTTTGCCTTTCCTCTCACGCTTGCCCACAGCTGCGATGCCGCCCG
>Ga0111539_10000843_pt1 | contig 39924 bp, 41 predicted proteins | sample RhiMethybrSRZTD1_FD_79667 | JGI IMG/M metagenome (GOLD analysis project Ga0111539, IMG submission 79667) | Populus rhizosphere microbial communities from Tennessee, USA - Rhizosphere MetaG P. TD hybrid SRZTD1 (version 2) (version 2) | ecosystem: Host-associated > Plants > Roots > Rhizosphere >...
AACGCTGGCGTCGTCGCCCCTGCTCGACACCGGCGACCTCAAGACTTTCCACGCCCGGTGCGTGCGGGCGATGGAGGGACGCGGGGGTGCCTACGTCATCCTCTTCGACCAGTCCGGAAAGCCGCTGCTCAATTCGAGCCGTCCGTTCGGCTCTGAGCTGCCGAGTCCGTTGCAGGCGGCCCAGCCGGTGGTATTCGATCCACGGTACCGCGAGGTCCCGATGGGCGGCGGGGAGAATGTAAGGAGAGTCCTTTCGACCGGCAAGCCCCACATATCGGACCTCTTCGTCTCGCTCGTGACCCTGGAGCCGCGGATCGGGCTGGACATTCCCGTCGTGCGCGACGGGGGATTGCGCTACGTCCTCGAACTGTCGCTGGACACCGCGCAATTCAGCCGGCTGCTGGCCGAGCAGACCTCCCCCGACAGCTCGACGGTGGCCATCGTCGATCGGCACGGAATCGCCATCGCAAGCAGCATCAGTGCGAGCAGCAATGTCGGCCAAATGCTCGCCCCGGACCTGGCCGCCCACCTCGCGAACGCCGGCAGCGGGACTGGTACGGGCCGCAACTCCGAAGGGCAGCAGGTCTATCACGCGTTCGCCGAGTCGCCGCTCACCGGCTGGAAGACGTCGCTGAGGGTGACGCGTTCGGCCGCTTACGCGCCGCTCAGCAGCACGACGAGGGCGTTGGTCTTCGGCGCGATGATCGCGATCCTGGTCGCGCTCGTGGCGGCCTTCGCCTTCGGCAGGCGGGTCATGCGGTTGGTTGGCCGGGGTGAACCGCGGTGACGCGCGGGCCTGTGCGCGCCGGCCGGTGCGCAACGGGTGTCGTACCTGGCCGCCGGGCTGCCTGCCGTCGAACGGATATCCAACGGGAATCGCCATGTGCCGCAACATAAAGACGCTTTTCAACTTCCAGCCGCCGGCCACGAAGGCGGAGATTCGTGACGCGTCGCTGCAATTCGTGCGCAAGCTGAGCGGGTTCACGCAGCCGTCCCGGGCGAACGAGGCGGCATTCCAGCGCGCGGTCGAGGACATCGCGGCGTCGGCCGAAGTCTTGATCGGCTCGCTCGTCACGAGTGCCCAGTCGCGCACCCGCGAGGCCGAGGCCGCGAAAGCCCGGGAGCGCTCGGCGATGCGGTTCCGGCGCGTTGGAAGTGACGGCTGACACGCGGGCGCTCCCGACGCCCCGGCATCGAATCTTCACCACCGCCTTCTCCAAGGTCTATCCGATGTACGTTCAAAAGGCGCAGCGGAAGAATCGCACCAAGGAAGAGGTGGACCAGGTCATCCGCTGGTTGACCGGCTACACCCAGGCGGGCCTGGACCGGCAAATCAAGGCGCAAATCGACTTCGAGGCCTTCTTCGCCCGGGCACCCGCGATCCATCCCAACGTCTCGCTGATCAAGGGCGTGGTGTGCGGTGTCCGCGTGGAGGATGTGGAAGATCCGCTGATGCGGAAGATCCGCTACCTGGACAAGCTCATCGACGAGCTCGCGAAGGGAAAGGGCATGGAGAAGATCCTGCGGCAATGAGGGCTTCCAGGGCCAGGGCCGCACATTCCACTCCTGCGGACCCGACACCCGCCGTCGACGCCTTCATGGCTTCGCTCGCGCACCCGCACAAGGCTGAAATCTGGATCAAGTTCGTTTGAATCCCTTCCAGGCGCCCACGATTCCCCTGGCAAGACTGAACGAGGCGATGCCCACGGGCTTGAAGCCCATCGAGTCGCTGCACGAGCGCCTGGGCGATGAGTCCTTCGCCCTCGCATGGACGCGCATCTCGGCTTTCTCCCGCTTCGCGACCAGCGTCGATGACCTCGTGGAGTGGATCGACAACGCGCCGGAGGACACGCGCGAGGGCTATCGGACCCGCTTCCGCCTGCTGCTCGCATCGCTGGCACGGGTCGAGAAGTGCTATGCCTACCGGCGCCGCTCGGGGCCGCGGGACAGCGGCTTCGTCCTGGACGCCGCCAGCGCTCCGAAGCTCGGCCCGGCGCTCACGGAGGACGACGAGGCCGACATCCTCATTCCGGGCCGCCGGCTTGCCTTGCTGGGACACGACGACTTCGGTTGCACGCTGGTGTACCAACAGCTCGCCGACAGGCAGTGGCTCGAGCAGCTCGCGCAGGAGGCGGGGCTGTATTCGGTACGACCTCCTGAGACCTAACCCGGGACGCGCGTCATGTCGTCAAGCAAGCCGGTCGCCCCGGACGTCGAATTCCTCCACGACCAGTCGGGCCCGACGCGGTCCCGGGAGAGCCTCGTCGAGTCGGTGCGCAAGAACATCTGCGGCAAGGTGCGCCGCGAGTTGGTCGAAGGGACCCTGCAAACGTATCCCCTTGAAGGGTATGGCGCGGTCCAGCTCGGCAGCCATCGTTTCTGCCAGGCGGCCGCCGCGCGGTGCAGCGGCAGCGCCCAGTTCGTCCACGTCTGGCAGCGCGAGGGCCCGCGGTGGCAGCTGACCCGGGTCGTGAGCTACGATCATCGCCCGCTGCCCTGAGAAGAGAGAACCGATGACTACCACGAATCCTCCCGGCCATGCACACGGCTAGCCTCCTGCGCAACGTGCTCGCGGTCCTCGCGGGGATCGTCATCGGCGGAACCATCAACATGGCGATCATCACCCTTGGCGTGTCGCTGATCCCGCCGCCGCCGGGTGTCGACGTGAACAACCCCGAGAGCCTGGCCAAGGCCATGCATCTCTTCCAGCCGCGTCACTTCGTGATGCCGTTCCTGGCCCATGCGATGGGCACTCTCGCGGGCGCGCTCGTCGCGAACCTGATCGCGGCGACCCACCGGGCGAAGATGGCCTATGCGATCGGCGCGATCTTTCTTTGCGGCGGCGTGGCGGCCACCTTCATGATTCCTGCCCCCGGCTGGTTTGTCGCGGTCGACCTGGTAGCCGCCTATCTGCCGATGGCATGGCTGGCGGTCTGGATCGGCAATCGCCTGCGGAAGTCGACCGATGGCGGCTAGGACGGGCAAGCGCGTCGCGGCCAGGCCGACGCTGCTCGCCGGCGGCAACCCCCAGATCGCCAAGGCCGACGGCGACGCGCCGGTGAAGGCCTACATCGCCGCGATACCCGGATGGAAGCGCGACGTCGGCCGCCGCCTGGACGCGCTCATCGTGCGGAGCGTTCCGGGCGTGCGCAAGGCGGTCAAATGGAATTCGCCCTTCTACGGCGTCGAGGGGAAGGGCTGGTTCCTCAGCTTTCATTGCTTCACGCGGTACGTGAAGGTGACTTTCTTCCGCGGCACGGCACTGCGTCCGCTGCCGCCCGGTGAGTCGAAACAGAAGGACGTGCGCTACCTCGACATCCACGAGGATGACCGGATCGACGAGGCGCGGCTGGCCACCTGGATCAAGCAGGCGGCTGCCATTCCGGGATGGATGTCGTGAGCCCGAATACGGTCAAGAACATCCAGGCCGTGGCCGTCCTGGCCGGCGCCGTCGCGGCATACATCTTCGTTCCGGAGCGGATCCTGATGCCGGTGGCGGCGGGCGTGCTCGCGATCGCGGTGGGCGGCGTCGTCGCTCTCAGGGCGTACATGGGCCGTGTGCGGGCCGCGGGGCAGGCAGACGCGGAGACGGAAGTGCGCCTGAGCCTCCTGACGGAAGTGGGAATGGGGCTGGGGATACTGGGGCTGGTGGCGTTCATCATCCTGCTGGTGGAATTCTCGGACTAGGGAATGGCGAGGTGAGCGTGCTCAAGGGATCGTGTCATTGCGGATCGGTGCAATGGAGCTTCGAGGGCACGCCCGAGGGGGTGACGGCGTGCAACTGCACGGTGTGCCGGCGTTACGGCGTGTTGTGGGCCTACGACCATGAGGGCGAGGGCATCCACGTGTCGGGCCCGACCACGGCCTACATCCGCGGGAAGGCGATCGAGTTCCACTTCTGCCCGACTTGCGGGTGTGTCGCTTTCTGGCGCGGCCGCGAGTTGAAGGAGGGCCGCCGGCGCATCGCCGTCAACGTGCGCCTGGCCGATCCCGAGGCCGTGGCCGGGCTGCCGATCGACCACTTCGACGGCTTCGACACTTTCGACGACCTGCCGCGCGATGGGCGATGCGTGAAGGACTACTGGTTCTGATCAATAATTGGAGTCTGACTTGGAGGCCCCGATGTCCACTCAAGATCGCGTCATCCAGCGCACCGCCACGGTCGAGCAGCGCCTCGACGCCATCCAGGCTGCCCTCGAGGCCAAGGGGCTGAAGGCCGCCGAGGCGGTCGAGGAGCTCGGCCACAAGGCACAGGAGGAGTGGGTTCCCCAGAACGGCGCGCGCGTGGTGGCGAAAGCGTGGGTCGATCCGGAATTCCGCAAGCGGTTGCTGGCCGATGGACGCGCCGCGGTCGCGGAGCTGGGCCTCTCGATGCCGAAGCACCATCGACACCTGGTGGTGCTCGAGAACTCGCCCAAGCTGCAGAACGTCATCTGCTGCACCCTCTGCTCGTGCACGGCGTTCACCATCATCGGGTTGCCGCCGGACTGGTACAAGGACCTCGAGTACCGCTCGCGGGTCGTGCGCGAATCGCGCACGGTGCTGAGGGAGATGGGGCTGGAGCTCGCGCCCGACGTCGAGATCCGCGTCTGGGATACCACCGCCGACACGCGCTACATGGTGTTGCCGGAGCGGCCGGCGGGAACCGAGGGCTGGTCGGAAGTGCAACTCGCCGCGCTGGTCACGCGTGACTCGATGATCGGCGTGGCCCGGTTGGAGGCCTGAGATGGACGGCATCCACGACATGGGCGGGCGGCAGGGCTTCGGCCGGGTCCGCTACACGGAGAACGCGCAAGCCTTCCACGACAAGTGGGAGGTGCGCGCGAACGCGCTCTACGCCTTCGCGGTGCGCTGCGGCATCTTCAACATGGACGAATACCGCCATGCGATCGAGCGCATGGAGCCGCGCCACTACCTCTCCGCCAGCTACTACGAGCGCTCGCTCACCAGCCTGGCGACGCTCTGCGTCGAGAAGGGCGTCGTCACGCGCGAGGAGCTCGAGCGGCGCGCGGGCGGCGCGTTTCCCCTCGCCCTGCCGAGCGCGCCCGGGCGCGGCAACGCGGAAGACCGCGAGCGCTTCAAGCCGGGCGACCGCGTGCGCGTGAAGACCGACCACGTGCCGGGACACGTTCGCATGCCGGCATACGTTCGCGGCAAGGCGGGCGTGGTCGTCGGCGAGTCTCCGCCGTACCCGTTTCCCGACGCCCATGCCCACGGCGTCGAGTCGCAGGACGAACCCACCTACGACGTGCGCTTTCGCAGCGAGGATCTCTGGGGCGGCTCTGCCGACGCTGCGCTGGTGCACGTCGGCGTCTTCCAGAGCTACCTCGAGCGCGTGAAATAATCGGGGTCAGACTCCAATTAAGTTAATCGAGGAAATAGTTGGGGGAAATAGTTGGGGGAAATAAATGGGGTCAGACTCCAATTAAGTTAATCGCGCAGTTTTCTCCCGGAAAACGCCTGATTAACTTAATTGGAGTCTGACCCCATTTATTTCCCCCAACTATTTCCCCCAACTATTTCCTCGATTAACTTAATTGGAGTCTGACCCCGATTATTTCTGCGATCCGCGTGATCAGCTCCGCGCGGTGCGTGGAGCGGCTGAACGTGTGATCGGCGCCACGGATGCGCTCGACGTGAAGCAGGCCGGCACGTGCCAGGCGCCGCGAAGCCAGGGCCGCTTCGGTGCCCATGATCGTTTCTGCGGGCTCGCCGTCCGCCTGGAAGAGGTGCAGTGGGCGGCGCAGCTCGGCCAGGGCGCGCAAGTCCTGCGACAGGCGCGTGCCGCTCGCCGGTGAAATGACCTCGCGCAGCTCGTCCCACCGCCCCCGCAGTGTCTTGGCCATGTGCGCCCAGCCGACGCGGGCGAGGCGCATCAGGTCCACCTCGCCGCGCAGCAGCTTCATCCAGCGCCGCGGGTCGCGCGCCGAGGCGCGGTAGGCCGCGACGCTCTCGTAGTGGTTCACCGTGGTGTCGAGGCTGAGTCCCTCGCGCCAATGGAAGTACCACGGGTTGATGGCGACGAGCCGCTCGATCCCGGCGTCGCGCACCTCCAGCCCCGCCCTGAACACGTGGTAGGCGCCCGAGCAGATGCCCACGAGGACGAACCGGTCACAGCCCTCGGTCTCGCGCAGGTGATCGAGGGCGGCCTCGATGTCGGGCATCGCCGTGGCGACATAGGGATGATTCTCGCGCCCGGCACCGCGCAGCACGCTGTCGCCGATGCCCTCGAAGTCGAAACGCAGGACGGGGTGGCCGCGCAGTGCCAGCTCCCGGGCGAGGCGCGTGTACAGGCGGTGCGGCCCCGAGTGGTGGATCGATCCCGCGTCGAGGAGCACGACCGCGGGTTTCCCGCTTGGCAGGATGGGCCTCGACACGATCCCGAACAGGTGCCGGTCGGATCCAAACCGGGCGAGCCGCTCGTCGAAGCCCTGCTGCGGGAGGTCGCTGCCGCTCGTTGTCCCGGGCGCGGCGACTGCCGCGACAGACCGGGGCCCGGTCTCCCGCTCCACCCACGCCACGATCCCGTCGAGAGCTCCCTCGGGCACCACGGTGAACTGGTGGTCGGCCATCATCGCGTTCCATCCGGGCGCGGTGGCGCGGCGGTGGTCGATGCCGTCGGACGACAGCCGTTCGGCCAGCGAGGGATCGGCGCCCATGTCGTCGCGGTCGAGGAGGAGCACGCGCGAAGCGGGGGGAAGGGCAACGCCGGCGAGGTCGAGCCCACGCAGCGCATCCAGCGTCTCGCGCGAGACACGGAAGCCGCCAGCCTCCAGGCCCTCGTCGCCCTCGGTCGGCGTCGTACCGGCGGTCATCGCCATCGCCTGCAGCTCGCGCGCGTAGGCGCGACCCTTCACGACGGGGTTCCACAGCACCAGCAACCCGGCGCCGATCGCCTCGGCCTCCAGGGCGGCGAGGGTGGCGCCCATGCGAACGCCGACGAGGCACACCCGCTCGCGGCCGGACAGCCGGCGCGCCTCGCGAGCGGCCGCCACGATGCTGCGCCGCCAGTGGCCGATGCGATCGGCATCGTCCTCATCGCCCGCCGAGTCGCCCGTGCCCTCGTAGTCGAAGCGCAGGCACGGCACACCCGCCGCGGCGAGCCGGTCGGCGAGGTGTCGCAGCGTCCGGTGCGCGCGCGTGTACTCGGGACCGACCGGGGCACAGAGCACGGCCACGCAGTCGCGCGCCAGCCCAGCCGGCGAGTGGAACCAGCCGAAGAGGCCCTCGAAGTAGAGCGGCTGCCGTATGGAGACGAGCGTCCCGGTCCCTTGCGCGGGGTCGTCAAGAGGCATCGGCGTCTCCCGGGAAGCGAACGGTGAATGCGGCGGCGTTCAGCGGTGCCAGGTGCGCCGTGAACGTGCGGCCGCGACCCTGGAGGGGTACGAAGGCGAGGCGCTTCAGCTCGCCGGGGAGGAGGTGGAAGTAGTTGTCGTCGGGCCGCCAGCCGTCACACTCGATCGCGACCGCCTGGAGGAATCGGTCGGTCCTGAGCGACACCTCGAACCCTCCGTCCACTCGGTGTGCATGCGTCTCGATGCAGGCGTCGGCAACGCGCGGCAGGTCGTGGCCCGCCGGGAAGAGGGCGTCCTCGGAGAGAACGGCGCCATCCGTGCCGAGCAGCCGCGCGACGATCACCTCGGCTTTGGGCGGGCCGAAGCGGTACGCGTGGGTCGCGTCGGTGAAGTGGCCGAACATCGCGTCCACGGAGATCGTCACTGCCTCGCGTGCCGCAATGCGCACCTCGCTCTGCGCCCGCTCGCCCGTGTCGCGGCCATCGAGCACGAGGACCACCTCGAGCCGTGCGGCCAGGGGCTCCGCGCGTTCATTGATCACGTGTGCCGATGCGCCGTCCAACCCCTCGTCGGCGAGGCGCACGGCGATCGGCGCCCATGCGCGCCGCAGGAACCACCACGGCGACTTGGGGGTTCCATCGGCCGCGACGATGCCCCATCCCGCGCCCGGCCAGAGGTCGCGGTTGAACCAGACGAGGGCGCCGCCGCAGCCGCTCGCCGGGGCACGCCACTCCGAATACGTTCGCGCCATCACCTCACCGCTCACGACGCGCGACTCGGCGTAGTAGCGCGCCAGGTCGGAGGCACGAAGCGAGACGGCGTCGTGCCCGAAGAGCTCGCGCAGGTAGTGATCGCGGACATCCTCGAAGTCGTAGCCGGCGCCGTTGTCGCGCGGCACGCGCGCCTTCCAGCGCGGATGGTGCGGCGGATGGGCGGGCTCTCCATCGGGCAGGTTGGAGAAGCCCAGGCACTCGGTGGCGAACTTGACGCGCGCCTGCCTCGCGTCGGCGAGCGGACGGCGATAGGCGCCGACGCCGTAGTAGTGCGCGATGCCGGTGCCGACGTGGAAGGGCAGCGCCCCGCCCCAGGGAGAGGAGGGGAAGTACGGCGTTCCGGGATGGTGCTCGGCGACGAGCGACGGCAGCACGCGCTCGAAGAGCTCGCCGCCGAAGGCCTCCTTGCGCTGGCCCTGCATGGCGGCCTGCTGCGCGACCTCGCTTCCGCCGCACCAGGCCACGACGCAAGGGTGCGCGGCCAGGCGCTTCACGTGATGCCGCGCTTCGGCGTCGACCTCCTCGCCGAAGCCGACGTCGGCCGCGGGGTAGTCCATGTTGGCGAACATGAAGTCCTGCCACACCATGAGGCCCAGCTCGTCGCACAGCCGGTAGAACTCGTCCGACTCGTAGGCCATCGTGCCGCCGACCCGGACCATGTTGGCGCCGGCCTCGCGCAGGGCCGAGAGCGCGCGCCGCAGCTCGCCGGGCGCGGCTCGCAGCCGCAGGATGTCCAACGGTGTCCAGGCCGTGCCGCGGCAGAACACGGGGACTCCATTCACGACAAAGCGCACGGCGCCGTCACGGGTATCGAGCGCGAGCTCGCGGAAGCCCACGGCTCCACAGTCGATCGTGGCCGGTTCGCCGCCGAGGTCGAGCTCGAGCCGGCACCGGGTGAGCCGCGGCTCGCCGTGCGTGTGCGGCCACCAGCGCGGGGCGTCGCGAATTGCAATGTCGCCATCGATGCGGCCGTCGGCAACGGCGAGCGGGAACGTGGCCTCGCCCACGCGCAGGCACGCAGCCGTGAGCACGCGACCCTCGAGCGCCTCGACTCGCGCGCGCACGCTCACGTGACCGAGGCCGTCCTCGATACGCGCCCGCAAGGTGAGGTCGGACACGTCAGCGCGCTCGACGCTTTCGAGAACGACCGGGCCCCACGGGCCGACGGCGGGTGCCGCGGGCGTCCATGCGGGCATGCGCCCGAGCAGCGTGGTGCGGAACCAGCGCAGCCCCTGCTTCTCCACCAGGCGTGTCTTCCAGCGCGGGCGCGGCCGGCGCCGGGCCAACTCGCGGTCGAGGGAGCGCAAGACGATCGCGAGCTCGTTGTCCTCCTGCATCAGCGCGGTCACGTCGACGCGGCAAGGCACGAACATGTTGCGCGAAGACAGGATCGGCTGGCCGTTGAGCCAGGCTTCGGCGATCGTCGCAAGGCCCTCGAAGCGAAGGTAGTGGCGCGTTCCGGCGGCCGGTCGCGGGAACTGCGTGCGATACCACCAGTCATGGGCGTCGTAGTCGCCGGGGATATCCAGGTCGCCGTGCAGGCAACCCGCGACCGTGCCGGGCACCTGCGCCTCGTGCCATTGAAGCGAGTGGCCGGCGAGGTCCCGGGGTGCCGTGCAGGAGCCCGCGTCGGCGCGCGCGAGGGTCCAGCCCGCCGTGAGCGCGCACGCCTCGGCGGGATCGAGCAGGTGGCCGACCTCCGGGGGACTCTTCGTCATCGGCTAGGCGAGACGCTTGCGCAACGGCTCCATCGCGACGTCCCACAGCGCGGCCATGTCGTCGAGGGGCGCCAGCTCGAGGGAGCGTCCGCGGGCGACGGCGCGCGCGAGCTGGAACTGGAATGCCTTGGCACCGTCGGCGATGGCCTGCAGCGCCGCGGCGGGCTCCTCGACGCTCGAGATGCCGTGCGCCGCGAGCCAGCGCAGCCACGTGGCGGCCAGCTCGTAGCACGCGCCGAACTGGCGCATGTTGGCGAACGCATAGTCGTCGAAGCAGAGCTCCCTGGCGAGCAGCCGTGGGAGGTCGCCCTCGAAGCAAGCCTTGAAGCGCGGGAACGGGTTCTCGGGCGGGAGGCGTTCGACGTGGCGGCGTGCGAACTCGAGGGAGCGCCCGACGAGCGAGCCCGCGCGGGGCGGCACGAAGTCGCGGCGCCACTTCACGAACTCGGCGTAGGGCGGGAGCGTCCCTTCCGGGCCCGGTCCGTCGAGCCGCAGCGCGCGGCGGAAATCCTCGCCGTGCACCTCGAAGTATCCGGCGTTGTGGAAGTAGCCCATGGTGCCGGCGGCGAGATCGATGCGGTTCACGCCGATGGTGGTCTTGGCGTGCGCCGACCGGTACGCCGTGCCGGCGGTGTCGGGCAGGTGCCACGAGTCGACCTCGACCAGCACCGCGCGGCCAGCCCCGACCTGCTCGGCCACGTGCTGGGCCAGGGGCCGCGCGATCGCGAGCTCCTGCACGTCGAAACCGTAGAGCTCGTAGAGCTCGCAGGACGACGGCTTGAAGAAGGTCCACTGGTCGCCCTCGAAGTCGATGGCGATGGTGAAGGGCAGCATCGCGACCGGGTCGAAGCGCAGCGCGTGCGTCATCTCCACCATCAGGTCGGTGTAGCAGTTGGTCTCCGGCCAGGCGCGATCCTCGCCGTGGATCGGGTGGCGGCGGTAGGTCGCGGGATCGAGCCCGGCGACCGCGAACGGGCGCGGGTCAGGCGAGGGCCAGCACATCGCGGACCTCGCTCGGCCAGGCGGATACCTCGAGGCCGTGCGTCTTGAAGAGGGCGAGCGCAACCCGCTCGAGGCCGAACCCCACGCACGCGCTGTGCGCCACGTCGCCGGCAGCGCTCCGGATGCCGAACGTCTCGCCGAAATGGTCCACGTGGTAGTTGCACGAACCGATGGCGGTCGGCTTCTCGGTCGAGCAGATCGGGATCGTGAACTCGAACTTGAGCGCCTGGTCGCGCTGCAGTGCCTTCTGCACCTTCCCGCCGCGGCCGAAGAAGGGGTCGTTCGCGACCTCCGTCTGCACGCGCAGTCCCACCGCCTCGAAGACGTGCACGCCGCGATCGAGCCAGTACGCGCGATGCTCGAGCGCCTCTTCGGCGGTGCCCAGGCGCACGAACTCGTGCATGCGGAAGACCTGCAGCCGCGCCGGATCCTCGGAGGGCTCGTGGCGGAACGCATAGCCCTGCAGGTCGAAGCGGCGCCCACCCCGGGGCAGGGTGGTGCCCGCCAGCGTGGGATAGAGCGGATAGCAGATCGCCGGCGTGAGCATCACGCGCGCCGGGGCGAGGTCGCGGCTCCAGTCGCCGCGCTGCTCGAACTTGCCCACGAGGTCGCGGTGCTCGCGTTCGCTGCCCGTGAAGGTGTGCACGCTGCCCATGAGGTCCGGGAAATTGCGGATGTGGTCGAGCTGCTCGTAGTGCCCGCGGTTGAACACCGGCGGAAAGCGCAGCAGCTCGGGCGCGAGCGTCGCGCCGCTGCGGGCCACGAGGGCGTCGAAGGAATCGATCACGCGCTCGAAGTCGTGCCCGCGGCCGAAGAGCCCCGGCACGCCCATGGGCACGAGCAGGCCCCTGGCGACGAGCTCGTCGCGGAAGGCGCCGTACAGGTGGTCGGTGGTGAGGGGGTCCCCGGCCTGGGGAAGCACGCACATGGTCAGGCCTCCCGCAGTCCGACGTGCATCGTCGCGTTCTGGAGCAGGATGCGGTCGTTGTTCACCATCAGCCCTGCGCCGGTCGCATCGCGCAGGTGGCGCCCGAGCGTGAGCTTGGAGTCGTTGCGGTATCCGGCGATGCCGCAGATCAGCATCGCGCGCATCACCACGTCGATCACCTGCTGCGAGCAGGTGAGCTTCAGGTTGTTCACCGCGATGGAGAAAGCCATCCCGGGCTCCTCGTCGCTCGCGAGCACGCGCCTGTACTCCTCCAGCGTCGCGCGCACCGCGGCCTTCATCTGGCCCAGCACGAGGTCCGTTTCCGCGAGGCGCGTGGCCGAGATCGGCATCGTCCCCGGGTTCTTGCGCGCCTCGGCCTTGACCACCTGGCGCGCGCGATTCACGGCGTCGTGGGCGAGCCCGGTCCAGAGCGAGGCCCACACGAGGTGCGCGAACGGATGCTGGGTACGCGCGTGGATCCCGGCGTACGGCTGCGGCAGGATCTGGCCGGCGTTGCCGATGGACTTGAGCTCGAAGCCGGGACTGCAGGTGCCGCGGAAGCCGAGGGTGTCCCATTCCGACAGGCGGCGCAGCAGGCAGTCCTCCTTGCGCACGAGCACGAGCGACTGGTCGCCGGGGCCCGCATCCTCGGAGCGCCGGCAGGTGACGAGGATCGCGTCGGCCGTCTCGCCGTACGAGATCACCGGGCACTGCTTCTCGAGGATGAAGTGGTCGTCGACCACGCGCACGGCGCACTTGGACGAGCGCACGTCGCCGCCGATCCCCAGCTCCGTGGTCGCCGAAGCGAGGAGGCGCTGGTGCGAGACCAGCTCGCGCACGTAGTCGCGGAAGAAGACGGCGTCCAGCCCGTGGTGGACGATGCACGCGACCTGGATCTGGTGCATCGCGAAGATCATGGCGGTCGAAGCGCACGATTCACCCAGCACCTCGCACAGCTTCGCGACCTGGGCCACGTCGAGACCCAGGCCACCGTATTGCGTCGGCACGTAGGCGGAAAGGAGGCGCAACTCGCGCAGCGCCGCCATCGACTCCTCGGGGAAGCGTGCGTCGCGGTCCACCGCGTGCGAGGCCGGCCCGATGACCTCGCGCCCGGCCGCGCGGACCTGCTCCAGCAGTACGGCGAAATCGCCCTCGGCCGCGGCCGCCGGTGGCGTCGCGAGCGAGAGGTGGGCGGGACTCACGCCGCGCCTCGAAGCTGCGGTGCCGGCTCGGCCCGCGGCAGGGCGGGCATCGCGCCCAGCAGCTCCGCGACCGCCTCGGAGAGCGAGCGGATCGACTGGAACGTGCGGCGCTTGAGCATGCGGTCGAGGAACTCGACGTCGAATCGCTCCTCGAGCGCGAGCATCAGGTTGACGGTCGACAGCGACGTGAGCCCGGCTTCATACAGGTCGGCATCGTCGTCGAGCGTGGCCACGTCGACGCGCAAACGCCCATGCGCCGCCACGACCTCGCGGATGGTTTCCGTTTCCATTGGCACTCCTTCGGGAATCACAGGCCGAGTGTGGAGGGCCAACGCAACATGACGAGCGAAGCTTCTTGATCCGTCCGGTGCAAGTCGAAGCAGACGGCGGATGTGGCGCCATGGCGACAGCGCGTAAGACGGGTCAGCGCGACTGGCCCCGCTCGATGAGGATGGCGTCGCGATCGCTGCGATAGTAGGTGCGCGTGCCGCAGGTCCACTGCATGTCCGCCTGGTCGCGATTGAGGACGCGCGCGGCCTCGTTCTGGTCGTCGACGCGCAGGTTGTGGGCATCGACGCGCCGGTTGTGCTCGGCCGCGCGGGCGTTGTGCGCGGCGACGGCCACGGCGTCGGCGGCATTGAGACGGCGCAGGTCCTCGGCGAGCGTGGCCGAAGCGCGTGCGATCGATTCGCCCTCGCGGTCGTTCAGGCGCTTCTCGGCGTCGATGTCCGCCAGGCGGGCCGCGAGGCGCTCGTCCCTGTCCATGCAGGTGCGCAATTCCTCGCGCGCGAGGGGATAGCCGCTCGGCGGCGAGTAGTAGTAGGTCTGTGCGAAGGCCGCGGGCGTGGCGAGGGCCACGAGGGCCAGGATGCGGATGGGTTTCATCGACGTTGCTCCTGTTGAGGCAGGGGGCCTCTTCAGGGGACAACGGCGCGCACCGGGAAGTTTTGGCGCCGGCTAGTCGGGTTGGACGCGCGTCGCTACTTCCTCATGAAAGCGGGAAGGCGGTCCTCGGGAGGCGTGGTGGCGACGAAGAAGCTCTGCACCAGGCGGGCATCGCGCACGTTCGTGCCCCACGCGGAAGCGTTGCGGTGGAAGAGCCCGGCGTTGTAGAGGACCAGGCGGTTGAACCTGATCGGCACCGTCATCATGACGTCCCATTTGTCGAGGTCGTGGCCGTCGCGCACGTGGGGAGAGGCGGTCCCGCCGGGCTGCAGGCCGAAGCGGTCGTAGCCGGACTCGCGATGGCGATAGAAGCGCGTGCCCGGCTCCCCGTCGTGATCCTTGTTGAGGTAGAGCACCGCGGCCCAGTCGCACAGGTCGCTGTGGACGTAGGACTGCGCCTCGTACGGCTGCGGCTGGATCTGGAAGACCGACTCCAGGCGCAGGATCGGCTTGCCGACATAGCGCTCGAAGACCTTCGCGAGCGCGCCGTCATGCGCCTGCGGCTGCGTGCGCTCGCCGGGATACCTTCCGTCGTGCACGTATTCCTGGCGCAGCGCCAGGTCCAGCACCGCATCGGGCCGCCTGAAGAAATCGTCGATCACGACGATCGACTTGTCGGGATCGGCGACCTCCAGCACGTCTTCCGGCATTGCTCCTCCGCCACCTCCTCACGAGGGGCGGAGACTACCAGACTTGCTCGCGCCAGGGCATCGGCTGCAGGTTGCGGTAGTGGCCGTGGATGATCCTGCTGGCCAGCAGGATTCCCATGAAGGCGGCGACGATCCACGCGATCCCGGCGCCGGCGAGGCCCGCCAGGAAGTAGGGGATGCGTTCGTTGGTGAGGCCCAGGACCGCGATGGGCAGGAACAGCAGGAAGCCGGTGCCGGCAAGGATCAGGAACGCGAACCACGACTTGGGTTGGGAAAGGCTCATCGAACGACCTCCATCTCGAGCCTCCATCGTGCCGTGCCAAGACGAAATCCGGCCAGCGGCGACATGCGCCGCGCGGTGTCGGCCTGCGGCGGGCACGCGTGTAGTTGTTGCGGGGGTAGTCCTTTCGGCAGGGGGCGGACATGGCACCCGGGGAGCGGGGTTTCAAACGCACTCGCAAGAATGTCCGCATCCCTTCGCCGTTCCGCCAGAGGCCCCGCGATGCTCGACCTGCATGCCGTCATTGACGATACCGCTTTCGTCTCCCAATCGCCGAATGCCGACGCCGAGGTGACCACCGTTTGCGTGGTCGGCCTGGGGTACGTCGGCCTCCCGGTCGCCGTGGCCTTCGGCAAGGTCCGTCCGACCGTGGGCTACGACCTCTCCACCAAGAAGGTGCGCAACCTGCGCCGGCACGATGACGTGACCGGCGAGGTCTCGCCCGAGGAGCTGCGCGAGGCGCAGCAGCTCGACGTGACCGACGATCCGACCGAGATCGCGCGCGCCGACTTCATCATCGTGGCGGTGCCCACGCCGGTGAACGCCGCGCGCCAGCCCGACCTCTCGCCGCTCGAGGCCGCCTCGAGGATCGTCGGCAAGCACATGAAGAAGGGCGCCACGGTGGTGTTCGAGTCGACCGTCTACCCCGGCGCCACCGAGGAGGTCTGCGTGCCGATCCTCGAGCGCTGCTCGGGCATGCGCTGGAAGCAGGACTTCCACGTCGGCTATTCGCCCGAGCGCATCAACCCGGGCGACAAGCTGCACAGCTTCACCAAGATCCTGAAGGTCGTCTCGGGCGACGACGAGGCCACGCTCGCCGCCGTGGCCGATCTCTATGCCTCGGTGGTCGAGGCCGGCGTCTACCGCGCGCCGACGATCCGCGTCGCCGAGGCCGCCAAGGCGATCGAGAACGCGCAGCGCGACCTCAACATCGCCTTCGTGAACGAGCTGGCGATCATCTTCGACAAGCTCGGCATCGACACCAACGAGGTGCTCAAGGCGGCGGGCACCAAGTGGAACTTCCTGCCCTTCCGGCCCGGGCTGGTGGGCGGGCACTGCATCGGCGTGGACCCGTACTACCTCACGCACAAGGCCGAGCTCGCCGGCTACCACCCCGAGGTGATCCTCGCGGGCCGGCGCATCAACGACGGCATGGGCCCGTACGTGGCGCGCAAGGCCATACAGCAGATGATCCACCAGGGCCGCAACATCCTCGGCGCCAAGGTGAACGTCCTCGGGCTCACCTTCAAGGAGGATTGCAAGGACATCCGCAACTCGAAGGTGATCGACGTGATCCACGAGCTGCAGCAGTTCGGCTGCGAGGTGTTCGTGCATGACCCCGAGGCCGACGCCGACGACACGCTGCACGAATACGGCATCCGGCTGTCCAGCTGGGACGAGCTTCCGGCCGCCGACTGCACCATCCTCGCGGTCGCGCACAAGGCCTTCCTCGCGAAGTCGCCGGCCGAGATCCTCGCCAAGATCGTGCGCCAGGGTTGCCTGGTGCAGGTCAAGCCCGCCTTCGAAGCCGAGCCGTTCAAGCGCGAAGGGGTGCGCGTGTGGAGGCTGTAAGGCCGCCCCTGCGCGTCGGCATCTTCGTCGACTCCCCGCGACAGCCTCGCTGGATCGTCGAGGCGCTCGCCCGCGCGGGCGCCGCCGGCTTCGCCGAGCTCACGCTCGTCTCCGAAGACCGGGGTCGGGCCCGTACCAGTCACGGGCCAGGCACGCGCCAGGCCCCGGTTTCGGTTCCGTTGCTGTGGCGTGCGTATGCGGGAGCCGACCGAGCATTCTCGCGTGGGCGACGCGGCGGCGGCAAGGCGGATGTCACGCGGCTGGTCGGCGTCGAGCGCCGGTTGAATCGCGCCGACGGTTGCTGGCGCGCGCGCATCGAGGCCGCGCGCCTCGACGTCGCTTTCGTGCTGGGCGACGTGGACGTCGCCGAGATCGAACACCTGGCCCGCTTCGGCGCGTGGCGCTACTGCTTCGGCGAGGGACATGACTCGTGCGAGGCGCTGGCGGGCGTGCGCGAGGCGATCGAGGACCGGCAGGTCGTCGCGTCGGGCATCCGCATCCATCGGCCGGGGCACCCGGACCGCGTCGCCTGCCAGAGCTGGTCGCGCTCGTACCTCTCGGTGACGCGCAGCCGGTCGGCGCTCTTCGCCAAGATGGGCGAGTTCGTGACGCGGGCGCTGCGCGAGCTGCACGCCGGCGGCGCGCGCTGGATCGATCTGCGCACCGAGCCGGCGGGCGAGGCGCCGCCCGACCGCTTCCCCGGGACGCCCGGGCTGATCCGCGGCCTCACGAACCTGTCTACCCGCGTGGTGCGGCGTGCCGCCGAGAAGGCGCTCAAGCTCGAGACCTGGTCGCTCGCCTTCCGCTTCGGCCCCGACGAGGACTGGAGCGGCTCGCTCGACGGGTTCACGCGCCTCGACCCGCCCGCCGGCTGGTTCTGGGCCGACCCGTTCCCGATCGAGCGCGACGGGCGCTTCTGGATCTTCTTCGAGGAGCTCCCGCACGGCGCGGCCAAGGGGCACATCAGCGTGGTCGAGGTCGGCAGGGATGGCACGGTGTCCACGCCGGTGAAAGTCCTCGAGCGCCCCTACCACCTCTCCTACCCGTTCCTGGTCGAGGAGGGCGGCGCGCTCTTCATGATTCCCGAGACCGCGGACAACCGTACGGTCGAGGTCTATCGCTGCGTCGAATTTCCCGCCAGGTGGGAGCTCGAGCGCGTGCTCCTCCAGGACGTTTCCTGCGCCGACGCGACGCTGCATCGCGAGGACGGACGTTGGTGGATGTTTGCCAACGCCGCGGCGCCCGGCGCGGAGATGAACGACGAGCTGCACCTCTTCAGCTCGGAGTCCCTGCTGGGCGAGTGGCGGCCGCACCGCCGCAATCCGGTGAAGAGCGACGTGCGCAGCAGCCGGCCTGCGGGCCGGCTCTTTCGCCGCGCCGACGGGCTGTACCGCCCGGGGCAGATCTGCACGCCGCTCTACGGCGCAGGCATCGCGCTCAATCGCGTGACGCGGCTCACCCACGACGAATACGCCGAGGAGGAGACCGCGCGCATCGAGCCCAAGGAAGCCCGCACGCTCGGCATCCACACGTTCAACCGCACCGGCGACCTCACCGTCGCCGACGCGTTCGAGCGCCGGCCGAGGTTCTGAAGTTGCCGGGGAAGACCGCCATCGAAGACATCCTGCATCCGCTGCTCGGCCGCTACCTCTCGGCGCCCGATTGGGTCAAGGCTTCCGCGGGCCGCGCCTATCGCTGCCTGCCGGAGTCGGTGCGCCTGGGCAGCGCCTATGACGACTTCCGCGCGCTCGTGGCCGGCGAGGCCAGCGCCGGGCCGATGGCCAAGCTCGAGGCGACCCTCGCCTGGGCCGTGGAGACCGTGCCCGCCTACGCGCAGTACCGCCCGCTCGTGCGCTCCGGGGGCGACCCGCGCGAGATTCTCGCGGCGCTGCCCATCACCGACAAGCTCGACATCAAGCACCAGCTGGATCGCTATCTCTCGCGCGCGACGCCCCCTGCCTCGCGCCTGGAGACCTTCACCGGCGGCTCGACCCGCCATCCGATGCGCTTCTTCCTGCAGAAGCACGTGACGCGGCCCAAGGAGCAGGCGTTCATGCAGGACTTCCGCGCGCGCGTGGGCGCGGCCGACGCAGACCTGGTGCTCGCGCTGCGCGGGCGCATGGTGCCCACCGCCGCGGAGCCGCACGGGCGCCTCTGGATGCTCGAGCCCATCCGCCGCCAGCTGATCATGTCGTGCGACCACCTCGAGCGCCGCTTCATGCCGCGCTACGCCGAGGCGCTCGCCCAGCATCGGCCCACGATCGTCGAGGCGTTTCCGTCGGCGCTCTATCCGCTCGCACGCTGGCTCGCCGACCACCCAGTGCCGGAATTCACCGCAAACGTCCGCGGGGTGATGCTGTTCTCCGAGAACGTGGACCCGGCGCAGCTCGCGCGCATCCGCGAGGTGTTCCGCTGCCCGGTGATCGCGCACTACGGCCATTCGGAGCGCGTGCTGATGGCGGCGACCATGCCGGACGACGACCGCTACTTCTTCTGGCCGCAGTACGGCTACCTGGAGCTGGTGGACGAGCGCGGGCGGCCGGTCACCGAGCCCGGGCGCATGGGCTTCGTGGTCGGCACGAGCTTCGACAACAACGCCATGCCCTTCATCCGCTACCGCACGGGCGACCTCGCCGTGCTGTCGGCGTCGGGCCATCCCGGGCTGCCGGCCCATACCGCGTGCGACCGGATCGTGGGGCGCCTGCAGGAATTCGTGGTGTGCCGCGACCATCGCCTGGTCTCCATCACCGCGATCGGCGCGGCGCACTTCCCCGAGATGGCGCTCGCCGATGCGATCCAGTACGAGCAGCGCGAGCCGGGCCGCGTGCTGCTGCGGCTCGCGGCCGAGGAACGGCTCGGCGAGGCGGCATTGCTGCGCATCGTCTCCGCGGTCGAGCGCAAGCTTCAGGGCGGCTGCGAGGTCTCGGTGGAGCAGGTCGCGCGCATCGAGCGCACCGCGCGCGGCAAGGCGCGGATGATCGTCCAGCACCTCGACGTGGAGCGCTATTTCGCGGAGGGCGGCGGTGACTCCTGACCGCATCGTCATGATCGGCACCGACCCGCGGACCCACGGCGGCATCGCGTCCGTGCTCGCGGCGTGGGAGCAGGCGGGACTCTTCGAGCGCTGGCCGGTCACCTACATCCCCACGCATCGCGACGGCAACCGCCTGCTGAAGGCGCTGCGCGCCGTCGATGCGGCGCTCACCTTCCTCTGGCTCGCCTGCCGCGTGCGCTGCGCGGTGCTGCACGTGCACGGGGCCTCGCGCGCGAGCTTCTGGCGCAAGGCGCCGTTCATGGCCCTGGCGCTCGCGATCCGTTGGCCGGTCGTGTTCCACCTCCATGGCGGAGGCTTCGCGACCTTCTACGAGCGCGAGTGCGGGCCATTGCGCCGCGGTATCGTGCGCTTCTTCCTCGAGCGCGCCGCTCGCATCGTGGTGCTCTCGGATCGCTGGGAGACCTGGGTGCGGTCGGCATTCTCCAATCCGCGCGTGGTGTGCGTGCCCAACGCCGTGCCCACGGTGCGCGCCGAGGCGACACGCTCGTTCGAGCGCATCGCCTTCGTCGGCCGGCTCACGAGCGACAAGGGCGTCTTCGACCTGCTCGAGGCCGTGGCGCTGTTGCGCGAATGGCGGCCTGCGGTCCGGGTGGAGCTCGCGGGCGAGGGCGATGCCGACGCGGTCGCGCAGCGCGCGCGTGCGCTGGGCATCGGCGATCGCGTGCTCATTCGCGGCTGGTGCAATCCCGCCGAGCGCGGGCAACTGCTCGCCCGCTCGGGCCTCTTCGTGCTGCCGTCGCACGCCGAGGGCGTGCCGATGAGCTTGCTGGAGGCGATGGCCTGCGGGTGCGCGGTGGTGGCAACGGGCGTGGGCGGCATTCCCGACGTGGTGCGCCATGGCGAGAACGGGCTGCTCGTCGGCGCCGGCGACTCCACCGCCCTCGCGGCGGCCATTGCCCGCCTGTTGGGCAACCGGCCGCTCGCCTCGCGCCTGGCCGGCGCCGGGCGCGAGACGGTCGCGCGCCGGCATTCGCCCGCGGCGGCCCTCGACAGGCTCGGGCTGATCTACTCGGAACTTGGCGTAGCCCCGGCCGGGCGGGAGCACGAAGGAAGGATTGCCGCATGAGCCGGACCACCGTCCTGTTGTGCGGCCCGCATCGCGCGGCCCTGAGCGGCGTCTCCACGCACCTGAACCTGCTGATGGACTCGACCCTCGCGGACGATTTCGAGCTGCTGCACTTCCAGGTCGGCTCCGAGGGGCGCCGGGAAGGGTTCGTCACGCGCCTGCTTCGCCTGGTCCTGAGCCCGTTCGCGCTCTTCGCGACGATCCTCTTCCGCCACGTGGACATCGTCCACCTGAACACCTCGCTCAACCCGCGCGCCTACTGGCGCGACCTCGCGTACCTGCTGGTGGCCAAGCTGCTGCGCGCCCGCGTGCTCTACCAGGTGCACGGCGGTGCGCTCCCGCAGGATTTCTTCGCCGGGCACGCGCTCCTCACGCGCTGGCTGCGCGCGTCGCTGCGCCTGCCCGACATGGTCGTGGTGCTGGCGGGCGTGGAGCTCGAGGCCTACCGCGCGTTCGTCCCGGACCAGCTCGTCGTGAAACTGCCCAACGGCATCGACTGCCGGCCGTTCGGCCGCGTGCCCACCGTGCTGTCGCGCACCGACCATCCTTTGCGCCTGGTCTACATCGGGCGGCTCGCGCGCGAGAAGGGCCTCTACGAGATGCTGCAGGCGCTGCGCCTGGCCGTCCACATCGGCACGGACGCGAGGCTCATCGTGGCCGGCGACGGTCCGGAAGCCGAGGGCTTGCGGCGCTGCGCCACGGCGCTGGGCATCGGCTCGCGCGTGAGCTTCGTGGGAGCGGTGTTCGGCGACGCGAAGATTCGACTGCTCGCCATGTCCGACGTGGCGGTGCTGCCGAGCTACGCGGAGGGCCTGCCCTACGCGCTGCTCGAGGCCATGGCCGCGGGCCGGCCGGTGCTCGCGACTCCCGTCGGCGCGATTCCCGACGTGGCTACCGACGGCACGCACGGCTATCTCGTCGCGCCGCGCGATCCGGCGGCGATCGCGGAGGCGATCGGAAAGCTGGCCGGCGACCGCGAAGGACTTTCGTGGATGAGCCGTGCCTGCCGCAAGCGCGCACTCGCCGCCTATTCGATCGAACGTCTCGCACGCGAGCTCGCGCTGCACTATCGGCAACTCTTGCAGGGCATCGCCGTGTCCGCGGCCGACGGCGCGCAGGCGCCGGCCGAACGGCGCACCGCAACCCCCGCCCGTCGCATGCGGCTCGACGTCTCGCCACCGGGCCAATAGCCATGTGCGGAATCGCGGGCGCCGCCGTCGCCGCCACCAGCCCCGTCACTTCCGCCACGGTCGAGCGGATGCTGGAGTCGATTGCCCACCGAGGTCCCGACGGACACGGCATCTGCGAGATGGCCGCGGGCGAGGGGCGGCGCGTGCTGCTCGGCCACCGGCGCCTCGCCATCATCGATCCGCGCGGCGGGCACCAGCCGATGTGCGACGAGGCCGCGGGCCTGGCGCTTACCTACAACGGCGAGATCTACAACTTCCGCGAGCTGCGCGCCGAGCTGGAGGGCGCGGGCTACCGCTTCGCCACGACCTCCGACACCGAAGTGCTGCTGCGCGCCTGGCAGCGCTGGGGCGAGGGCGTGGTCGAGCGCCTGCGCGGCATGTTCGCCTTCGCGATCTGGGACGCGGGCCGCGGGGTGCTGTTCCTCGCGCGCGACCGCTTCGGCGAGAAGCCGCTCTTCCTGGTGGAGGACGGCGGCGAGCTCTTCTTCGCTTCCGAGATCAAGGCCCTGCTGCAGCTCCCGCGCGCGCGCCCCGAGGTGAACTTTACGGCCGTCTGGGACTACCTCGCGTACCGCTACGTGCCGGGACCGCGCACGTTGCTGCGCGGGATCCGCAAGCTCGCTCCGGGAAGCTGCGCGACCTGGAAGGCCGGCCGCCTCGTCGAGCGGCGTTATTGGTCTGCGCCGGATCGTGTCGCCGCGACGGCAGGCGGCAATCCAAATGGACACGCGGCGGCCGAGTTCACCGAGCGCCTCGACACGGCCGTGCGCATGCAGATGGTGAGCGACGTGCCCTTCGGCGCGTTCCTTTCCGGCGGGCTCGACTCGTCCACGATCGTGGCGCTCATGACGCGCCACAACCCGCGGGTGAAGACCTTTTCGGTGGGCTTCGCGCAGGGCGAGTACAGCGAGCTCGCTCACGCGCGCCTGGTCGCGGACCACTTCGGCACCGACCACCATGAGCTGGTCGTGGACGCCGCGCACCTGATGGAGCACCTGCCGAAGCTCGTGGCCTTTCGCGACGCACCGGTGACCGAGCCCTCGGACATCCCGATCTACATGCTGGCGAAGGAAGCCTCGCGCAGCGTGAAGATGGTGCTCACGGGGGAGGGCAGCGACGAGGTGCTGGGCGGCTATCCCAAGCACGTCTACGAGCGCTTCGTTCCCGGCTACCAGCGCGTGCCCGGGTTCCTGCGGCACGGGCTGATCGAACCGCTCGCGCACGCGCTGCCGTACGGCTTCCGCCGCGCCAAGACCGCGGCGGTGAACTTCAACATCGAGGACTGGCCCGAGCGCTACGCGCGCTGGTTCGGGGCGATGTCCAACGCCGAGCGAGATGAGCTCACGACGCTGCGCGTGAACGGGCACGCTGCGATCCAGGGCCCACCCTTCGACAGCGGTCCCGGCAACAGCTCGCTGCGCCGGATCCTCTACTGCGACCAGACGAGCTGGCTGCCCGACAACCTGCTCGAGCGCGGCGACCGCATGACGATGGCCGCCTCGATCGAGTCGCGCGTGCCGTTCCTCGACCACGAGCTCGCGGGCTATGTCTCGTCGCTGCCGGACGAGTACCGCGTGAAGGGCATGCAGACCAAGCGGATCCTGCGGCAGGCGGGGCGCTCCCTGATCCCCAAGTCGATCCTCGAGCGGCCCAAAGTGGGCTTTCGCGTTCCCGTGAACGAGTGGTTCCGCGGCTCCATGAGGGACTACCTGCGCGGCCACCTGCTCTCCGCCGAGTCGAAGACGCGCGACTACTACGACTCGCGAGCCCTCGAACGCACGGTGGGCGAGCACATCGACGGCCGCCACAACCACGAGAAGCTGCTGTGGTCCCTCCTCAACCTCGAGATCTGGCATCGCCAGTACGCCTGAAGCCCAAGCCATGACCGCACTCGCGTGGAAACTGAACCGGGTCCGCTGCATGAGCGCGGCCGAGATCGCCCACCGCATCACCAAGGCGGCCGTGACCCAGGTCGAGCGCCTGGGACTCAGGCGCCTCCACATCCCCGCCCCCGACCTCGCGTTCACGCCCACGACCTGGATCGACGCCGCGCCGCACGTGGAGACGTTGCCCTACGTGGATGCCGCGGATCGCTTCGCCGCGGGCGTGTTCGACGTGTTCGCGCTGGACAACGCCCAGCTCGGCACCCCGCCACGCTGGAATCGCGACCCGCGCACAGGTGTCGAGGCGCCGCTCTCGTTCGGCAAGCTGCTCGACTATCGCAACCCGAAACGCGTGGGCGACTGCAAGTACCTCTGGGAGCCGAACCGGCACCTGCATCTCGTGACCTTCGCGCAGGCCTGGGCGCTCGCCGGCCACGCGCGGCACGCGGCGGCACTGCGCAGCCACGTGGAGAGCTGGATCGAGGCGTGCCCGTTCCCGCTCGGGCCCAACTGGTCGAGCGCGCTGGAGGCGGGGCTGCGGCTCATCAACTGGTCGCTCGCGTGGCAGCTGCTGGGCGGCGCCTCCTCGCCGCTCTTCGAGGGCGAGGACGGCCGCGCCTTCCGCGACCGCTGGCTCGCCAGCGTCTACCAGCACGCCGAGTTCGTGAACGGGCACTACTCGTTGCACTCCTCGGCCAACAACCACCTCATCGGCGAGGCGGCCGGGGTCTACCTCGCCGCGATGGCCTGGCCGCACTGGGAGCGCTCGGATGCATGGCACGAGGCCTCGCGCGCGATCCTCGAGCGCGAGGCGCTGCTGCAGAACGCGCCGGACGGCGTGAACCTGGAACAGTCGACCTCCTACCTCCAGTGGACCTTCGACCTGTTGCTGCTTCCCTGGCTCGCCGCGCGCGCGAACGGCGAGGGTTTTCCCGCGGCCTACGGCAGCCGCCTCGAATCGATGCTGGAGTTCCTCGCCTCGGTCATGGACGTGGGGGGCCACGTGCCCATGATCGGCGACGCGGACGACGGCTTCGTCGTGCGCCTGGATCCGGCGAAGGGCTTCTGCCGCTTCAAGTCGCTCCTCGCCACCGGCGCCGTGCTCTTCGGCCGCCCGGATTTCAAGGCGAAGGCGGGCAAACTGGACGACAAGACGCGTTGGCTGCTGGGCGCGCGCGTGCAGGAGCAGTGGGATGCCCTGGGCGAGCCGCGCGACCTGCCGGTGCGCCTCGCGTTTCCCGAGGGCGGCTACTACATCCTCGGCACCGCCTTCGAGACGCCCTCGGAGATCCGCGTCGTCGCCGACGCGGGCCCGCTCGGCTATCGCGAGATCGCCGCGCATGGGCACGCCGATGCGCTCGCCTTCACGCTCTCGGTGGGCGGCCAGGAGTTCTTCGTGGACCCGGGGACGTACGCGTACCACACGCAGCCCGAGTGGCGCGCCTACTTCCGCGGCACCGCCGCGCACAACACCGTGCGCATCGACGGGCTCGACCAGTCGCAGGCCGGCGGCAACTTCATGTGGATCCGCAAGGCGCGCGCCCAGGCGAGCGCGTGGGTGAGCAGCGCCGAGCAGGATTTCCTCGAGGCGTCCCACGACGGCTACCTGGCGCTCGACGACCCGGTGCTGCATCGCCGGCGCCTCCTGCTCGACAAGCCCCGGCGCCGGCTCGTGGTCGAGGACTACCTCGAGATGCGCGGGCCGCACGACGTGGAGATCTTCCTGCACTGCGCGCCCGAGGCGCAGGCCTTGCCGCTCCACGGCGGCGCCAAGGTCCTGCGGGCGGGGATGGCCGTCCACGTGCAATGGCCCGACCTGGAGGATGGCCGCGGCGAGATCCTGCGCGGCCGCACCGAGCCCATCGCCGGCTGGGTGTCGCGCCGATTCGACCGGCGCGAGCCCGCGCCGACCCTGGTCTGGCGCGCGCGGCTCGCGCGCGACTGCGTCCTGCGCACCGTGATCGACCTTCCCTAGCAGCCCAGCAGCGCGAGCGTGCCGCTGCGTCCCTCGACGCGGCCCACGATGAGGTCGCAGACCGGCAGGTCCTCGGAACGCAGCGAATGCGCGACGTCGGCCAGCCGCAGGAAGCGCACGCCGGCGCGCCGCGCCTGGGCGAGGAAGCCGGCGAACCATTCGAGCTGTGCCATGCCCTCGATCTCGGCATGGACCGTCAACACGTTGACCCGGTCGGGGCGCAGCCACGAAAGGTAGCGTTGCGCGAGCTCCCCGATCGGGAATTCGGGCCGCCCCAGCAGCTCGTCGAGCGTGGGCAGCGTCGTGGGCACCTGGGGCGCCCGGAACGTGCGGCCGAAGACGCGCGGCCGGAAGGGCGTCGAACCGCGGCAGTCGCTCGCGTATTCCACGCCGGCCGCGTCGTAGGCCTGCAGGCTGAACTCGTTCGCCTGCCAGCCGGCGGCGCCGGCGACGCGCGCCGGTTCCCCGAACACCCGCCGGAATTCCTCCGCCGCCCGGGCGAACTCCGCGGCGACCTCCTCGCGCTTCATGCGCGCGAGGCCGTCCTGCCAGCGCACGTGGTCGTGGCAGTGGATCCCGACCTCGTGGCCGGCGTCGCGCGTCGCGCGCAGGATTGCGGAGTGCCTCGATGCGATGTGCGGTCCCGGCCAGAGGATCCCGTTCATCAGCGTCCGCAGCCCATAGACGCCGAGCACGTTGGTGCGCGCCGTCTTGGCGAGGAATCCCGGCCGGAAGACGCGCCGGATGGCGCGGCCCGTGTTGTCGGGGCCGAGCGAGAAAAGGAACGTCGCCCGGATGCCGTGCTCGGCGAACAGCCCGCACAGGCGCGGCACGCCGATGCGCGTGCCGCGCTCGGTGTCGACGTCGACCTTGATCGCCAGGTCCGTGGCCATCGCGATCAGGCGCTCGCCAGCACCCGGGGCGGCGCCTGGCTCGCCGGCTCCTGGAGATGGTGGTCGAGCGTGCGCCGCAGCGCCGTCATGAGGTCGGTGGTCGGCTTCCAGCCCAGGTGCGCCTCGGCATTGCGGATCGAGGGAACGCGCGTGAGCACGTCCTGGTAGCCCCGGCCGTAGTACTCGCCCGAGCTCACGGTCACGAGCCGGGTCTTCGCCGCCTGCGCGGCGTAATGCGGATAGTGGCGGCGAACCAGGACGAGCAGCTTCTCGGCCAGGTCGCGCACCGAGAGGTCGTTGGCGGGATTGCCGATGTTGAAGATGCGGCCGTCGGCGCACCCGGCGCGGTTCTCGATGATGCGCATGAGCGCGTCGATGCCGTCGTCGATGTAGGTGAAGCTGCGGCGCTGCGAGCCGCCGTCGACCAGGCGGATGTCCTCGCCGCGGATGATGTTGCCGACGAACTGCGTGAGCACGCGGGAGCTGCCTTCCTTGGGCTCCATGATGTCGTCCAGCCGGGGGCCGATCCAGTTGAACGGGCGGAAGAGGGTGTAGCGCAGCCCCTGCTGCTGGCCATAGGCGCTGATCACGCGGTCGAGCAGCTGCTTGCTGCAGGCGTAGATCCAGCGCGTCTTGCCGATCGGCCCCAGCACGAGGTGGCTCGTCTCCTCGTCGAAGGCGGGGTCCTCGCACATGCCGTAGACCTCCGAGGTCGAGGGAAACACGACGCGCTTGCCGTAGCGCACGCACTTGCGGACGATGTCGAGGTTGGCCTCGAAGTCGAGCTCGAAGACGCGCAGCGGGTCGCGCACGTAGGTGGCCGGCGTGGCGATCGCCACCAGCGGCAGCACCACGTCGCACTTCTTCACGTGGTACTCGATCCACTCGCGGTTGATGGTGATGTCGCCCTCGACGAAGTGGAAGCGCGGGTTCCCGACGGAGCCGCCCAGCTTCCCGGTGCCCATGTCCATGCCGTACACCTCCCAATCGGTGTCGCGCAGGATGGTCTCCGTGAGGCTGCTGCCGATGAAGCCGTTCACGCCGAGGATCAGGATCTTGAGTGCCATGGTCAGGTGCCTTTTTGTCGATCGGCGCCGAGCACGATGCCGGCCCGGATGCCGTGGCCGGGGTCGCTCCGCGGATGCGGGTCGCCGGCCTGTTGCCACTCGATGACTTCAAGGCAGCCGCTGCCCGTGGCGATTCGCAGCGGCTGCTCGGTGAGGACGGTGCCGGGGCGCGACTCGCCTTGCCCGCCGGCATGCGCCCGCGCCCACCAGATCCGCAGCGGTTGGCCGCCGTGGTCGGTGAATGCGCCGGGGAAGGGATGGGTGACGGCGCGCACCAGGTTGAAGATCTCGCCGGCGCCGCGCTGCCAGTCGATGCGTCCGTCCTCGGGACGGCGTCGCCCGAAATAGCTGGCGAGCCCCGGATCCTGCGGACGGCGGGGCGCGCGCCCCTGGAGCAGCGCCTCGATGTTTCGCGCGAGCACGCGTGCCGCGGCTTCGGTCACGCGCGCCGAGGCCTCGCGGATGGTGTCTTCCGGGCCGATGGGCACGGCCTCCTGGTCCACGATGTCGCCCGCGTCGGCGCGCTCGACCATCGCGTGCAGCGTGGCCCCGGTTTCGCGCTCGCCGTGCAGGATGGCCCAGTTCACCGGCGCACGGCCGCGGTAGCGCGGCAGCAGCGAGCCGTGCATGTTGAAGGCACCCAGCCGCGCGAGCTCCAGGATGGGCCGCGCGATGAGGTTGCGGTAATAGAAGGAGAGGATGAGGTCGGGGGCGATGGCGCGCACGCGCTCTACCCACGCCGGCGCGTTGACGTCCTCGGGGGTGTGGACCGGGATGCCATGGCGGCCTGCAAGCGCGGCGACCGAGGGAAACCACGCGTTTTCCTGCGCGTCGTCGGCGTGGGTGAAGACGGCGACCACGTTCACGCGCCGCTCGAGCAGGACCTCGAGGCAGGCATGTCCCACCTCCCGGTAGCCGAAGACGACGACGCGCGGCTCAGCCATGGCGCGCCGCCAGCAGGGGAGATCGTTCCGGCTCGGCCGTGGGATCGCGGCTCTCGATCACCTCGCGGATCACGTAGCGCGGGCGCTTGCGGACCTCCTGGTAGATCCGGCCGACGTACTCGCCGATGATTCCGAGACCCAGGATGCCCACGCCGACCAGGAAGTAGAGGATCGCGAAGAGCGTGAACACACCCTCGGCCTCGGGCCCGACCACGAGGCGGCGGCCGAACATGTACAGGACGAAGGCGAGGCTGCCGCCTGCGATGAGCATGCCGAACACCGTGTAGACCTGGAGGGGCACGACCGAGAAGCCCGTCATCAGGTCGAAGTTGAGGCGCACGAGGTCGTAGATCCGGTACTTCGATTCGCCCGCACCCCGGGCCGCGTGCTCGACCTCGACCTCCGCGGGCCGCGTCGCGAAGCTCACCGCGAGCGCCGGGATGAAGGTCGAGCTCTCGCCGCTCGCGGCGATCGCGTCCACCACCTCGCGGCGATAGGCGCGCAGCATGCAGCCCTGGTCGCGCATGCGGATGTGGGTGGTGCGCTCGCGCACGAAGTTGAGCGTGCGCGAGGCGGCCCTGCGCAGGAGGTGGTCCTTGCGGTGGGCGCGATAGCCCCCGACCACGTCGTGCCCGGCCTCGATCGCGGCGAGCAGCTTCGGGATCTCCTCGGGCGGGTTCTGCAGGTCGGCGTCCAGGGTGACGACCACTTCCCCGCGAACGCGCTCGAAGGCGGCCATGATCGCCATGTGCTGGCCGAAATTGCCGTTGAAGTCGATCACGCGCACCTCGACCGGGTAGCGGCGCTGGAACTCGCGCAGCAGCTCGAGCGAGCGGTCGCGGGAGCCGTCGTTGGTGAACACGATCTCGTAGGGTCGCCCGATCCAGTCGAGCACGGCGGTGAGGCGTGCGAAGAGCGCCTCGAGGTTGCCGGCCTCGTTGTAGACCGGGATCACGACGCTCAGGTACGGGTTGGCCATGTCAGGCTCCCCCGAAGACGTGCCGCATCGCCGCGACGACGCGGTCCTGGTCGGCGTCCGTCATCGCCGGGAAGAGCGGCAGGCTCACGATGCGCTCGGAGATCGTCTCGGCGTTGGGAAAGTCCCCGGGCGCGAAACCGAAGCGATCGCGGTAGTAGGGATATAGGTGCACGGCGCGGTAGTGCAGGCCCGTGCCGATGTCGCGCTCCTTCATCGCGGCCATGAAGGCATCGCGGTCCATGCCCGCGCTGGCCGGTTGCAGGTAGGGCGTGTACAGGTGCCACGCGTGCCGGTGCTCGTAGGCGGGCGTGGCCGGAAGCTTCCACTGCGGCCAGCCGGCGAGCAGCCGCTGGTAGCGCTGCGCGAGCACGGTGCGGCGCTCGATGAAGGCCTCCAGCTCGGGCAGCTGGTGCAGGCCGAGCGCGGCCTGTATGTCCATCATGTTGTACTTGAATCCGGGCAGCACGATGTCGTAGTGCTGGCTGCCCTTTTTCGCGAAGCGGTCCCACGCCTCGCGATCCATGCCGTGGAAGCGCAGCAGCGCCGCCTGCTCGGCGAGCGCCGCATCGCGCGTGGCGATGCAGCCGCCCTCGCCGGTGGTCATGTTCTTGTTGGGGTGGAAGCTGAAGACCTGGGTATCGCCGAAGCTGCCGATCCTGCGGCCCTTGTATCCGGTACCGATCGCGTGCGCGGCGTCCTCGATCACGCGCAGCCCGTGGCGCCTGGCGATCGCGTAGAGCGGATCGAGGTCGACGGGCAGGCCGGCGAAGTGGATCGGCACGATCGCGCGCGTGCGCGGCGTGACGGCGGCATCCAGGCGCTGCACGTCCATGTTGCCGGTATAGGGCTCCACGTCCACCAGCACCGGCTTGCCGCCGGCGAGCACGATGGTGTTGAGCGTGGCGGCGAAAGTCATGGGCGTGGTGATGACCTCGTCGCCGGGCTCGAGCCCGAGCGCGAGCAGCGCGAGGTGCAGGCCCGCGGTCGCGGAGGAGAGCGCCAGCACGTGCGGGGCCTCGAGGTAGTCCTTCAGCGCCTGCTCGAAGCGCCGTACGCGCGGCCCCGTGGTGATCCACCCCGACTCGAGGCATGCCACCACCTCGTCGATCGCGGCCTGTCCGATCGACGGGCGGGAGAACGGAAGGAAGTCGCCGGCCATCGCTAGCTCCGGGCCACGAGCCAGACGCCCACGATGATCACGAGGATGCCGCCCACGCGAACCGGCGACAGGTCCTCGCCGAAGAGGTAGTACGCGGCCACGGCGTTCACGATGTAGCCCACGCTCAGCATCGGGTAGGCGAAGCTCACCTCCACGCGCGAGAGCACCAGGAGCCACACGGCCACGCTCACCACGTACAGCGTGAGGCCGAGCGCCACGAACGGGTTGGTGGCCGCCTGCCAGGCGACCGGCATGGCGTTGGCCGCCACGAACTCGAAGTGGCCGACGCGGCGCATGCCCTCCTTGAGGGCGAGCTGGGCGGCGGCATTGAGCAGCACGCCCGTGAGGATGAGGGGCAGGTATCGGGTCATGGGGCGCACGCGCGGTTGGTGAGGACGAGGACCCGCGAGCTGGAGTCGATCTCGCAATGGGGGCCGTAGCGCTTCGCGAGCAGCTTCGGGTAGTCGCCGCGGCTCACGAAGAGGTAGATCGGGCGCGGCTCGATCCAGCGCCGCCGGAACTCGTCCACGTCGATCATCCAGGCCGAGGTGTCCGCCAGCGTCATGCCGTATTCCAGCTCGCCGGTCCACTCGACCAGCGTGATCCGGCGGCGAAGGTAGACCGGCAGGTCCTGGTAGTAGGCCTCGTAGTTCATCACCTCGTCCGTGGGCCCGAGCCTGGGTGCCAGGGCCACCGCGAGGCTCTTCACCGAGCGGCCGACGTCCAGGCGCGCGAGGGCGGTCTCGAAACCCACGAGGAGCGTGGCCGAGCCCAGGCCCACCAGGAGCCACGCCACGCGAGGGCGACGCAGGCGCTCGGCCAGCCATGGGGCCGCGGCGGCGATCGTCCAGAGGGCGGCGAGCAGGTAGAAGCCGTTGCCGAGCTGCTCCACAGCCGACCTGAGCGTGGCGCTCGACGAATCGAGGGTCGGCAGCGCGGCGAACACCGCCGAGAAGGCCACGCCCATGGCGAGGAGCGCCCAGAGGGCCGCGCGCGGGGGCGCTTCGTTCCGCTCCCACGCGCGTGCGAGCCGATCGCCCAGCAACAACGCGAGGGGCGGCAGCACGGGAAGGACGTACGGGACGAGCTTGGAACCCGAGAGCGAGAAGAAGAGGAAGGGGATCGCCGCCCACAGGACGAGGAACCAGGCCTCGCGGTGCTCGCGACGCTCGCGCCATCGCAGGCCGCGCAACGCGGCCGGGAGGAAGGCGCTCCACGGGAAGAAGCCGACCACGATCACCGGCACGAAGAACCATGCGGGCTGCACCCGGTGGTGGACCGTGGTGAGGAAGCGCGCGAAGTGCTCGTGGACGAAGTAGAAGTGCGAGAAGCCCGGATTCGCCTGCTCGGCGAGCACGTGCCATGGACCGGCGATCGCGCCCACGATGATGAAACCAGCCGGGAGGTGCATGCGGCCGATGAGGCGCCATTCGCCCATGAGGGCGATCCACGCGCCGATCACCATCGCCGGGATCGCGAGGGCCACGATGCCCTTCGTGAGGACGGCGAAGGCGATGGCGACATAAAAGGCGTAGTAGAGCCATCGGCGATGCCGCGCGTCCGGATCGCGCGCCGCGAAGAGGAACGCGGACAGCGCGGCGGTGAGCCACGCGGTGAGCGCCATGTCGAGCGTGAGCGAGCGCCCGAGGAAGTCGTAGAGCGGACAGAGGGCGAGGATGGCGGCGGCGATGAGTCCCGCGCGCCGGCCGTAGAGGCCCCGCCCGGCGAAGTAGGCGACGAGGCATCCGGCCAGCGCGAAGATCGCCGGCCACGCGCGCGCCGTCCACTCCGAGATGCCGAAGAGCCGCATCGTGCCCGCGGTGAGCCAGTACACCAGCGGCGGCTTTTCGAGGTAGGGCACGCCGTCCAGGCGTGGCGTGACGAAATCGCCGCTGGCTGCCATCTCGCGCGCGATCTCGGCATAGCGGCCCTCGTCGGGCGCCCAGAGTGCGCGCGTGCCGAGCTCGTAGCCGAACCAGAGGGTGAGGACCAGGGCGAGCAACATCGGCTCGAGCCAGTTGCGGCGCGAAACGCCCGCCGCTGCCCCGTCGAACGTGACGGCGCGCGCCAACTGCCCATCCACGGTGGAATCCTTACGCGGGTCTACCGGCCAATATCGGCCGCTTCCGCGATGCTGGGACGACCTGCGTCAAGAAACCGTCGAAGGGGCGTGAATTTCCCGTGAAGAGGGGACCGGGAACCGCACCACGGCCCGGGTGCCGCCGTTGGCGCCGCCGCTCAGCTCCAGGCTCCAGCCGAAGCGCTCGCAGATGCGCCGGATGATGGCGAGCCCGAGGCCCATGCCTTCCCCGGTCCCGCCGCGCTCGCCGCGGTAGAAACGCTCACCCAGCCGCGGAAGCAGCGCGGGGTCGATGCCGGGGCCGGTGTCCTCGACCACGAGGCTGCCGTCGCGATAGAGCACGTGGATGCGCCCGCGCTCGGTGTAGGCCGCGGCGTTGCGCAGCAGGTTGTCGGCGACGAGGAAGAGCGCCGTGCGCTCGACGCGCACGCGCGCCGCGGGATCGATCTCCGTCTGCAGCTCGATGCCCCTTTCCTCGAGCGTCGAGCGCATGGGGTCGGCGGCCTCGGCCACGCATTCCTGCACCGAGACGTCCTCGAGCTCGGGCTCCTTCGCCTCGCGGGCGAGGTAGAAGAGCGACCGGATGGTGTCCACCAGTCGCGCCGCGGAGCGGTCGATCGCCTCCACGCGGCTGCGTCCGGAGGACGAGAGCGTGGCCTCGCGCAGGAGCAGCAGCTCGCAGCCGGTGCGGATCGCGGTGAGCGGCGTGCGTAGCTCGTGCGAGAGGTTCGCGGCGAAGTCGCGCTCGCGCTGCACCAGATCCGAGACCGTGCGCACGTACGCGTCGAAGGCGCGGCCCAGCCGCCGGATCTCCTCGTCCTCGTCGGGCGCGGGGGCGGGCAAGGTCGCCTTGGAGCCGGGCCTGAGCGCCTCGACCTTGCGCGCGAAATCGCTCACGGGATCCGTGAGGTAGCCCGCCATCCAGTAGCCCAGCGCGGCGGCGACGACCGCGGTGAGGCCGGCGACGAGTAGCGAGAGCAGCATGAAGCGCTGCGCGCGCACCTCGTGGTGCTCGACGTCATACACCATCACGAAGCGTCCTTCGGGCTCGTCGCGGATGGCCACGTGTTGCTCCTGGCCCTCGACGAAGATCTCGTGCAGGCCGGGGCGCAGCTCGCGCACCGCCTTCGGCAGCCGCGCGCGCGCCGCCGCATCGCGCGCGAAGTAGCCCACCAGCTTCTCCATCTCCGGGGGCGAAGCGCCGGGCTCGGCGCGCTGCCGGGCGATGAAGTGCGCGATCTCCTCCGAGAGGATGCGATCGATGAGATCCTCTTCCTGCCGGTCGACGAGCGCGTAGAGGACGGTGCTGTACGTGCTCACCACCAGGACCACGAGGGCGGCCATCGCGAGCGCCACGCGGTGGCGCAGGTTGCGCGGACGCATCACCGGGCCACCAGCCGGTAGCCCAGGCCGTGGACCGTCTCGAGGGGATCGGGCCGGCCGGGGCGGGCCAGGGCGCGACGCAGCAGGTGGATGTGCGAGCGTAGCGTGTCGCCCGATTCGAGCGTGTCGCCCCAGACCGCCGATTCCAGGTCGTCGCGCGAGAAGACGTGGCCGGGCCGCTGCATCATGAGCTCGAGCAGGCGCACGCACTTGGGCGGCAGCCGCGCGGGCTCGCCCGCGCGTGTGATCGCGAGCGTGCTCGGATCGAAGGTGATGTCGCCCACGGTGAGGACGAGGTCGGCCACCCGGCCGTGGTGGCGCTTCGCGAGCGCCCCCAGGCGCGCCTGGACCTCGCGCAGGGCGAAGGGCTTCACGAGATAGTCGTCCGCGCCTTGCTCGAATCCCGCCAGCTTGTCCTCGAGGGTGTCGCGCGCGGTCAGCATCAGCACCGGCGTGTCGCGCCGGGCCTCGACCCGCAACTTGCGGCAGACCTCGATCCCGTCCATTCCCGGCAGCGCGAGGTCGAGGAGGATCGCGTCGTACGGCTGGGTCACCGCGAGGTGCAGGCCGGTCACGCCGTCGGCGGCATGATCCACCGCATGGCCGTTGCCCTCGAGGTAGTCGAACAGGTTCTTCGCTATCTCGCGGTCGTCCTCGATCACCAGGATTCGCATGGGCACAGCTTGCCACAGGCACCCGGCGTAGGACGACGCCGACAGGTTCATCCAGCACCGACACCGAATGGACTAATCCGGGGTCCCCCTCGGGGTGACGAGGGGTCAATTCGCCTGCGCATAGTGGCGACAACCCCTCGCAGTCCCCCATCGGAGAGAACTGGATGAAGATCAGCATCATGGGCCTCGGCTATGTCGGAGCCGTGTCGGCCGGCTGCCTCGCAGAGGACGGCCACGAGGTCGTCGGCGTCGATCCACAGCGTGCCAAGGTGGACCTCATCAACGCCGGCCAGAGCCCGATCATCGAACGCGACCTGGGCGACATGATCGCCCGGGCCGTGGGCGAGGGGCGGCTACGCGCCACCACCGACGTGCTGGAGGCCGTGCGGCACACCGACGTGTCGCTGGTCTGCGTGGGCACGCCGAGCCTCGGCAACGGCCACATCGACCTGCGCCACGTGAAGCGCGTGTGCGAGCAGATCGGAGAAGGGCTGCGCGAGCACCGCGGCCACACCGTCGTGATCCGCAGCACGATGCTGCCGGGCACGATGAGGAACGTGGTGATCCCCGCGCTCGAGTCGTCCTCGGGCCTCAAGGCAGGCGAGGACTTCGGCGTGTGCCTGAACCCCGAATTCCTGCGCGAAGGCACCGCGGTCCACGACTACTTCCATCCGCCCAAGACCGTGATCGGTGAGCTCGACCGGGCGAGCGGCGACGTGCTCGTGAAACTCTACGGCCACATGCCGTGCCCGCTCATCCGCACCGACTACGAGACCGCCGAGATGGTGAAGTACGCCGACAACACCTGGCACGCGCTGAAGGTCGGCTTCGCCAACGAGATCGGCAATATCTGCAAGGGCCTGGGGCTGGACAGCCACAAGCTCATGGACATCTTCTGCCAGGACACCAAGCTCAACCTCTCGCCCTACTACCTCAAGCCCGGCTTCGCCTTCGGCGGCTCGTGCCTGCCGAAGGACGTGCGCGCGATCTCGTACAAGGCGAAGACGCTCGACGTGTCGGTGCCGATCATCAACGCGATCCTGCCCTCGAACCAGGAGCAGATCGAGCGCGGCATCAGGGCGGTGATGGAGAAGGGCAGCCGGAAGATCGGCATCCTGGGCTTCAGCTTCAAGGCCGGCACCGACGACCTGCGCGAGAGCCCGATGGTGGAGCTGGTCGAGCGCCTGATCGGCAAGGGCTACGACCTCAGGATCTACGACAGCAACGTTCGCATGGCCGCCCTCCATGGCGCGAACCGCGAGTACATCCTGAACCACATCCCGCACATCCACCGGCTGATGGTGGACTCGATGCAGGAGGTGCTCGACCACGCCGGCACCATCGTGATCGGCAACGGATCGGACGAGTTCCGCGAGGCACCCCGGCTCCTCGCACCCGGCCAGTCGATCGTGGACCTCGTGCGCATCTCGGACACGCCGTCCATCGAGGGCGTGTACGACGGCATCTGCTGGTGAGCTCGCACGCTCCGCGGTCGCCGGAGCGCCTGCGCGCGCACTACCGGGTCGAGCGCAAGCTGGCCGACCGGCTGCGGCGCGCGCCCGATGCGGAGGCGCGGCGGCGGATCTTCGCGACGATGTACGACGACCTCTTCCGCGCGGTGCCGGACCATCCCCGGCTGCGTGCGCGCTCCGAGGCGTTGGCCGAACGTGCGCGCGACGTCGACTGGGACCTCGCGCAGCTTCGCCCGTACCTCGAGACGGGCTGCACCTTCCTGGAAGTGGGCGCCGGCGACTGCGCGTTGTCCACGCGCGTGGCCGAGGGCGCAAGGACCGTCTACGCGGTCGACATCAGCGACCAGGCCGCGCGCCCGCTGCCGCCCAACGTCCGGCTCGTGGTCTCCGACGGCACCAGCATCCCGATTCCGCCCGGCAGCGTGGACCTGGCATTCAGCGACCAGCTCATGGAGCACCTGCACCCGGACGACGCGCGCCTGCAGCTCGCCAACATCCATCGGGCGCTCAGGCCGGGTGGCGTCTACTTCTGCATCACGCCGAACCGTCTCTACGGGCCGAGCGACATCTCGGCCTACTTCGACGACGAAGCGCGCGGCTTCCACCTGCGCGAATACAGCCTGCGCGAGATCGTCGCGATCCTGCGCGAGGCGGGCTTTCCGGGAATGCGCACGTATGTAGGCGCGCGTGGGTTCTTCATCCGCTTCCCGCGCGTGCTGCTCGTAGCGCTCGAGGCTGCGCTCGAGACGCTGCCCGCGAAGATGCGCCGCCGCATCGCGGGGACGAAGCCCATGCGGGCGCTGCTCGGGATCAGGATCGCGGCGGTGAAGGCATGAGGATCCTCATCCTGGTGGAGAACCTGCCGAGCCCCTTCGACCGCCGCGTCTGGCAAGAGGCCACGGCGCTGCGCGACGCGGGCCACCTCGTCACGATCATCTGCCCGACCGGCAAGGGCTACGAGAAGCGCTACGAGGAGATCGACGGCATCGCGATCCACCGCTACACCCTGCCGGTCGAGGGCGCGGGTGCCGTCGGCTACGCGCTCGAATACTCCACGGCCATGGCCAAGACGTTCTGGCTGTGCTGGAAGGTGTTGCTGACGCGCGGCTTCGACGTGATCCAGGCCTGCAATCCGCCCGACCTGTTCTTCCTCATCGGCGCCTTCTTCAAGCTCCTGGGCAAGAAGTTCGTCTTCGACCACCACGACATCAACCCCGAGCTCTACGAGGCGAAGTTCGGCCGGCGCGACGCGTTCTGGCGGCTGATGGTCCGGCTGGAGCGGCTCACCTTCCGCACGGCCGACGTGTCGATCGCGACCAACGAGTCGTACCGGCGAATCGCGATCGAGCGCGGCGGCATGGACCCGTCGAAGGTCTTCGTGGTGCGCAGCGGCCCGAGCCTCGAGCGCATGAAAGCCGGGATGCCGCATCCGCACCTGCGGCGCGGGCGCCGGTTCCTCGTGGGCTACGTGGGCGTGATGGGGCGGCAGGAAGGCATCGACCTGCTGCTCGAGGCCGCGCGCGTCATCGTGCGCGAGATGGGCCGCGAGGACGTGCATTTCGGCCTCGTGGGCGGCGGCACGTCGCTCGACGAGATGAGGGCGCTGGCACGGACGCTGGGAATCGACGGCCACGTGACCTTCACGGGCCGGGTCCCCGACGCGGAGATGCTGGCGATGCTCAACACCGCCGACGTCTGCGTGAATCCCGACGTCGCCAACGAGATGAACGACAAGTCCACCATGAACAAGATCATGGAGTACATGGCGCTCGGCAAGCCGATCGTGCAGTTCGACCTCACCGAGGGCCGTTTCTCGGCTCGCGAGGCGTCCGTCTATGCCCGCAAGAACGACCCGCGCGACCTGGCCGCGAAGATCGTCGAGCTGCTCGACGACCCCGCGCGGCGAGCTGCCATGGGGGCGTACGGCCGTACCCGCGTCGAGAACGAGCTGGAGTGGCGCTACGAGGTTCCCAAGTTGCTCGCCGCCTACGAGTCCCTGGGCGCGCCGCGCCGGGCGGTCGCTCCCGCGCCCGCGCCGGCGGCGCGGACACGCTCGTAGGAATGCGCCTACACATTCGGTACCACGGTACGCCGACAGACTTACCCCGAGGCGAGGATCAACCTGATCTCCATGGACGACACCCCCAACCTTGCGAACGACTGGCAGGACCGGCTGGAATCCGCGCGCTCGGTCGCGGACGTCGTCGATGCCTGCAACGCCTTCATCTCGCGGTTCACGCCGGCCGAGTTGAACGAGTTGCCTCCGGGCTGTCGCCCCCCCGAGCGGCTCGACAGCGTGGCGATTTCCGATTACGCCGTCGAGCTGGTGCGCGCCGAGTTGGCGCCGGGGAGCGGACTCGGCAACCCCCTGCTGAGGACCTTCGCGCTCTTCTTTGGCGATGCGTCCGCGTGCGTCGCGCGCATCGCGATGGCTCGCGGAAGGCAGGACGGCTGGGCCTACGTGGCCTGGAGACGATGAGCCGCCAGCGCAGGCAGGCGATGCGGCCTGCCGACCTCTTCGTCGTGCTGGACAAGGCCTACCGCCGGCGGACGCGGCGCTGCGGCAGGTGCGGCTTCTCGCTGCCGTATCCCGTCTTCCGCGACGACGACGAGGCGACCGGTGCGTGGGCGGTTATGCCCTCCGAGTCGTGCACGCACGACTGCGTCGAGATCCTCGAGGAGCTGGTCGGCCGTTTCCAGAAGGACTATCGCCTCGCCCAAGGCAGGGCGCACTAGGCTCGCGCCGATTCCTCGCGGTCGATCGCGCGGATCACGGCACACGGGCTCTTGCCGTCGTTCGCCTCGCATTGCTTCAGCAGCTCGCCCAATTCCCGTCGCATGCGGTTGAGCATCGCCACGCGCTCGCCGAGCTCGTCGTACTTGCGCTGCGCGAACTGGCGGCCGGTGGCGCAATCGCTCCCGTCCGAGATGCGCAGCAACCCGCCGATCTCCTCCAGCGTGAATCCCAGCTGCTGGGCGCGCTTGATGAACACGATCTGGCGCAGCGCCGAGTCGGGATAGTTGCGCCGCCCGCCGGCGCGCTTCGGCGGCAGGGGGATCAGGCCGCGCCGGTGGTAGTACCGGACGGTCTCGATGTTGACGCCGGCGGCCTCGGCCAACTGTCCGATCGATCGCCTCACGTCGGCCACGGATTCACCTCGATTCTTCATGCGCACAGCATGCACCACGGACCAAGGTACGGGTCTACCCGCGCCGGGGGGGCTGTGTCGTTTTGGGGCGACGAATTCCCCGCGTTGACCCCTGAAATCGGGCCTGTAGCTCGCGAGTGACTCTATGCGTCACGCCGTAGCGACGCCTTGTCGCTGCACGGCTACACGTTGTCGTCCCCGTCTGACACCTATACAGTGGGCTCCTACAACGAAATCGGGGCTCACCGACAAGCGGCGCGCGGACCCACTACAGCAACAACTCGAAGCATCCCTCGCAAGTCTTCGCAACTCCCTGAAAAACAACGATAAGTAGGCGATGGCACGGCCCTCGCTTATGGACCCGCTTCGTTCGTCGTTTTCCACGGAGTCAGGAACATGCAAAGACATGCCATCCAAGCCGGGGCCCGAGTGCGCACACTCGTGGCCTCACTCACCGCGCTGCTCGTAGGCACGGCGCTTTACGCGGGCAACGTCGGCGCGCAGACCCCCACCCCGACGTTGCCTACCACAGGCACGATCGCCGTGACCACGTACGAATCCGCAGGCCTGTACTGGCAGAATCCCGGCGG
>Ga0111539_10000846_pt1 | contig 39900 bp, 29 predicted proteins | sample RhiMethybrSRZTD1_FD_79667 | JGI IMG/M metagenome (GOLD analysis project Ga0111539, IMG submission 79667) | Populus rhizosphere microbial communities from Tennessee, USA - Rhizosphere MetaG P. TD hybrid SRZTD1 (version 2) (version 2) | ecosystem: Host-associated > Plants > Roots > Rhizosphere >...
AAGCTGACTGGAGCTCGATCGAGGATGGCGGCGACGGGTATGGCATCAGCGCCGTGGTCAACGCTCCGCTGATCCGCGACAAGCTCGCGCTGCGACTCGTCGGCTATCGCGAGGACCGCGACGGCTGGATCGATCAGACGCGCCTCGAACGTACGACAGGCGGATCGACCCTGTTCAACGGTCGCGCCGAGGATATCAACTCGACGGACATCACCGGCGGGCGTCTGAGCGTGCGCTGGACGCCATTCGATGCGCTCACGGTCGACGCGCTGTACGTCAAGCAGAACCTGGACAGCGATGGCTCGCCGCGCTTCACCAGCAAAGGCGTGCCAGCGTATCCCGATCAGCCACCGGAGATTGCTTCGCTCCCCGGCAACACCGGCTTCGCGCCGCTGCCCGGGCTCGACTCGTTCACCCCCGACCGCGATTTCATCAACACCGACATCACCAAGAGCCCACGCAAGGACGACTTCGACCTGTTCGGCGCGACCGCGCGCTACGACACCGGCATTGGCAACGTCTCGCTTGCGCTCTCGCAATACAAGCACGACATCGACTTCACGTTCGACAGCACCCCGATCCTGCTGTTCTTCGGCGTGCCGATCGCGGGCATCACGCAGCAGCCGCAGGAATACAAGACGAAGATGGCGGAGCTGCGTTTCGCCTCGGACTTCGATTCCCCGGTCAACTTCGTCACCGGCGCCTACTATCAAAAGGACGAGAACGAGTTCAACGTCCACGTCGTGACCACGGATGGCAGCGGCGGGCCCATGCCGTTCGATCCGCTGAACTCCGACGACGCGCTGCTCAACGGCGGCAACACGTTCTTCGGTCGGACGCGCGCCGATGAGGTCGAGCAGAAAGCGGTCTTCGGCGAAGTCACGTACAAGTTCGCGGAGCGCTGGACGCTGCTGGGCGGTCTGCGCTGGTCGGATTCGGATCTGCAGTCGATCCAGTCAACGCTGCACGCCTTCGCCCCCACCGGACCGGCGCCGGTTGCGGGCGAACAGATCGGGACTACCGTGAACGGCAATGCAGTCGGCTTGCTCAAGCAGGACGGCAGCGCGACGCTGCCGAAGGTGAGCCTGTCGCTGCAGGCCACTGACGACGTGTTGGTGTACACGCTGTACTCGGAAGGCTTCCGCGTCGGCGGCATCAACAACGGCAACCAGCCGTTCGCGCCGGGCATCCCCGACACGTTCAAGTCGGACGACCTGAAGAACTACGAGGCCGGCATCAAGTCGCGCTGGCTGGAGGATCGGCTGCAGCTCAACGCAACCGTCTTCCACATCAAGTGGGACGACATCCAGGTGGAGCCGCGCGATCCGGTCGGCAACATTCCGTTCACCACCAACGGCGGCGCTGCCAAGGTAACCGGGCTCGAATGGTCGCTGGACTCGCTGCTCAGCGAGCAGCTGTCGCTGACGTTCACGGGCACGTATTTCTTCGAGCACGAGCTGTCCGAAGATCAGCCGGTGCTGCCGGGCGCCTCGCCTTTCGTGATCGTCGGCCGCAAGGGCGATGAGATCCCGAACACGCCGGATCTGCAGCTGTACGCGGCGCTGCGCTACGAGGTGCCGATTGCCGGTCGCCAGACCACGTTCTCACTCGATGCGACCTATCGCGGCAAGACCAACACCGAATTCGTCCCGAGCAATCCGTTCAACATCACGCTCGACTCGTACACCATCCTGAACGCCGTCGCGCGCGTGGATCTGACGGAGAAGGTGCAGGTCGGCCTGTTCGTGAAGAACCTGACCGACGAGCTGGCGCTGTACGACGGCGTCGGCACGTTCCAGGATCCGGAGGCGGTGGTCTCGGCGCAGCCGCGCACCTTCGGAGTCAACGCACGAGTCAGCTTCTAATTTGTTGGATCACGTCGGCACCGCGGAGATCGAGAGCGCCAGGGCTCGACTTCGCGGCGTCGTCGCGCGCACACCGACTCTGCGTTGCGCAGGGACGTCCGGCGAGCCGGCTGTTCACCTGAAATTGGAGAACCTGCAGCCCGCGGGTTCTTTCAAGCTGCGCCCCATCGGCAATGCAATCCTGAGCAGGCCGCCCAGCGCGTTGCGCGCGGGGGTTCATACATTCAGCTCGGGCAACAGTGCGCTGGCGCTGGCGTGGATGGCCAAGCGCGCGGGCATCACCGCCACTGCGGTCGTGCCGGAGGGCGCCGCGGAATCCAAGCTCGAGCTGATCCGGTCACTCGATGCACGCATCGTTCATCAGCCTTTTGCAGACTGGTGGAGTGCGGTCACGTCCGGTCGCTGCTCGCAATTGGACACGGCGTACATCGATGCCGTTCGCGATCCCGCGGCGCTGGCGGGTAGCGGCACGCTCGCGGCCGAGATTCTCGAAGAGGTGCCGGACGTGGAGGCGATCTTCGTGCCGTTCGGCGGGGGCGGCCTCGCGTGTGGCATCGCCAACGCGTTGCGAGCGTCGGGGAGCGCGGTGAAAGTCGTCGTCTGCGAGCTGGATAGTGCGCATCCCTTCAAGTCGGCGCGCGACGCTGGCGGACCGGTCGAGTCCCCGTGCGATCCGGGGTTCGTCACCGGCGTCGGCTTCGGCGCCGTTCTCGCGGAGATGTGGCCGGTCGCCAACCGACTCATCGACGATACTTTGACGGTTTCGTTGAGCGAAGTCGTCGATGCGATCAAACTGCTGGCGACGGGAAACCATGTAGTCGCCGAGGGCGCAGGAGCGATTCCGGTCGCGGCCGCATTGTCGAACCGGCATCGGTTCAAGAACGTGTGTGCAGTCGTGTCCGGCGGCAACCTGGACCCGGCGCTGCTCGCAAAGATCCTGCGCGGCGAAGAGCTGAGGTGAGCCAGGTGACACAGACCGAAGACCGCGAGCACGGGCTGGACCATGCCTTGACCCGGTCGCAGGTGGTGATGATCGGCCTCGGCGGCGCGATCGGCACCGGGCTGTTCATGGGCAGCGGCATCGCCATCGGTTACGCCGGGCCGGCGGTCATCCTGAGCTATGCCATCGCCGGTTTCATTGCCCTGGTAATGGTGTTCAGCCTGTCGGAGATGGCGGTCGTCCATCCTGCCGCAGGCTCGTTCGGCGTGTACGCGGAAACGTATCTGAATCCCTGGGCTGGCTTCGTCGTCCGCTATACCTATTGGTTCTGCCAGGTGATCGCGATCGGCGGCGAGGCAGTCGCTGCCGGCATCTACATGACTTACTGGTTTCCTGAGGTGCCGGTCTGGATGTGGTCGCTGGCCTTCGCGATCATCCTGCTGTACGTGAACGCGCGCTCGGTGAGCAACTTCGGCACGTTCGAGTACTGGTTCGCGATGATCAAGGTGACGGCGATCGTGCTGTTCATCGTCCTCGGCACGGTCCACATCTTCGGGCTCGGCGTGCCTGCCGTCGGTTTTCACAACGTCACCGGCCTGCCGGGCGGGTTCATGCCGCATGGCTTCGCCGGCGTCTGGATGGCGGTGATCATGGGCGTGTTCTCGTTCAACGGCATCGAGGTCATCGCCGTGACTTCGGGCGAGGCCAAGGATCCGGTGAAGGCGATCCCGGCAGCGCTGCGGACGATGCTGGTGCGGCTGTTCCTGTTCTACATCCTTGCGCTCACGATCGTCGTCGCCTTCATTCCCTGGACGGAGACCGGGGCGAAGGTCGTGGAGCAGAGTCCGTTCGTCAAGGTCTTCGCGCAGTCGGGCGTGGCGTACGCGGCAGGCATCATGAATTTCGTGGTCATGAGCGCCGCGTTGTCGAGCATGAACACGAACGTGTACCTGTGCTCACGGATGCTGTTTTCGCTCTCGCGCGGCAACTACGCGCCGCAGTTCCTGGGAAGACTCGGCCAGGCGCACACACCGATCGGTGCGATCGTGGTCTCGGGCGCGGGCATTCTGATCGCCGCGGCCATTTCGATGTTCACGCCGTTCGCCTACAACTACCTGCTCGGCGTGGCGCTGTTCGGCGCAATGATCGTCTGGATCTTCATCCTCGTGAGCCACCTCAGCTTCCGCCGCCGCCACGGCACGGCCGCGCTGCCGGTGCGCATGCCATTTTTTCCGTGGCTGCAGCTCATCGCTCTCGCGCTGCTGGCCGGCATCCTGATCACGATGGGATTGGACCGGGAGTTCTGGGGGATCTCCTGGATCGTCGGCGTGCCCTGGCTGGCGCTGATTTCCCTGGCGTACTTCGTCTGGCGTCCGCGCCGCGCAGCGAAGCCGGCCGCAGGACTGACTCAGATCTGATCGCGCAGCTTCAGCGTAGTGCGTTGCTCAGCATCGCCGCGCTTGTAGGTCACAGCGATTTCGGTGCCTGCCGGCAACGCGCGCAACATCGTGCGTGCGTCGGAGAGATGCTCCGCGACGGCGGGCTCACCATTCAGCGAGGTGATCAGATCGCCTTCGGCCAACCCCGCTTGCGCGGCGGGGCTGTCGGCGGCGATCGACTTGATCTCGTATGCGTCGCTCGATGCGTTGATCCACATTCCGGAGCGATCGAAGCGACCTGCATCGGCCGGCGCCGGTGAGAGGCGCCGGAGATACATCGTCTGATGGGAGTAGTCGAAGGTGACTGCGAAGCGCTTCAGGAAGCCGCTGCCGATGTTGCCGTCGTAATTCGCGTCGCTGAATGAGCCGCCTTTGGCCTCGGAGAGTCCGGCGACGACGTCGTTGATCTGGATACCGTGCAACGTCAGCGAAGGCAGGCGCGCTGTATAGGAGCGAGAGGGGCCGCCGACACCCCAGCCGGTGATCGCGCTCACGCCTTTGACGTACTTGTCGCGCAGCTTGTGGCGCGCGACGAACGGTCCAGTGATATCGACCTCGCTGCGCGACCCGGTGTCGATGTCGAAGATCGCCGGCGCGCCGTCGATGGCGCCCGTGACCTGCGGCAGGTGATCGTAGAATTTGAATGGCACGGCCGTGCCTGCACCTTGCGCATCGAAATGCGCGAAGTCCGTGGTCGTCATGGTGTGCGCACCGTAGTCGAGCCGCACCGCGAAGCGGCTGAAATACTCGAAGCCGATCATGCCGTCGACCGAGATGCCTTCGATCGCGGGCTCATAGACCTCGATGGTGAATCCGACCTGGTCGCGTAGCCGCGCCTTGCCGACCGCGATCTCGCTGTAGCGCGCGAAACCGAGCGGCTCCGTCTTCTCGCCGGATCCCGAGCTCTCGCTCTTGCCGACCGACTCCAGCCCGACCTCCTTGACGACGCGCGGGGAGAGGAGGGTATGGCCGCCGGTGTCGACGATGAACGTGTACGGACCCTTACCGTTCAACCTCGCCTCGACATACACGTGATTGTTCAGCAGTCGGAATGGAACGGTGTCCGTCACTGCGCCGTCGACTAGCTCGCCGCCGGGCACGGGTGCGGTCGGGCGCGCATAGGCGCTTGGCGCGCGCGCCGGCTCGTGCGTCACGCTCTTCACCTTCATCTTCTGGATGTTGGAAGGCCCGGTGCCGAAGTCGATCTGCCGCGTGCCGGCCAGCATGACCTGGTCGAAGCGACGATAGTCGTCGTAGGTTTCGTGTGTCTTGAAGAACATCTGCGGCTCGGCCGTGCGCACCAGCAGGTGCGAGTCTGCGTCGAACCACGCGTCGAAACGCGAGCCGCGCTGCGGAGTCACCGCGAGGTGATCGAGCTCCTTGTTGTCGACCTTTTCGCGGCCGACATAGCTGACCTGTGCGCCGCCGCGATCGGCACGCCACCACAGATGCGCGTTCCGATAGGCCTCGTTGACAGCCACTGGAATGCGATCGCCGCCTTCCTGCGTGACGGACATGCCGGAAATTTCGCGCATCCACGGCGTCTTGCCGTCGAATCCGCCCGTGCCGCTCAGCGGATAGGCACTCAGCTCATCGATGAACATGCCGGTTGCGAGATCGATGGTGTAGGTCGCCGTTCCCTCGAGCCCGTTGACCTCGGCTGCGTACTGCACGAGCAACGTGCCCTCTCGCGGGACGTCGCCCATCGCTTCCTGGTTGGCCTCGAGTACCGCTTCGACCGTCTGTGCGACGGAATGCCCGAATGCGCTCGACGTCGCCAGCGGCAGTAAAAGAATTGCACTGAACAGGTGGGTTTTCATCATCGTTGCAGTCTAAACGCAGAAGCTTCGGGCCGGTTCGAACTACGCAACGACCGCATCAAGTGTCCAGCGTGTCCGCACGGTAGTAGAGTTCCGTACATGGTCCACCGAAGCGCACTCGTTCGTCGCCCAAGCCCGCGTCTGCACGAAGGGATCGTCGATCACATCGAGCGCGTACCGGTCGACTACGCGCTCGCTGTAGAGCAGTGGCACCAGTATGTGGCCGTGCTGCAGCGATACGACTGGCAGACGATAGAGGTTCCGCGGGCCGACGACTGTCCCGACGGCGTGTTCATCGAAGACACGATGGTCGTGTACCGCAGCGTGGCGCTGATTTCCCGCCCCGGCGCTCCGAGCCGCAGACCCGAGATCGTGGATGCGGAGCGGACTGTCGGGCGGCTGGGGCTTGCGATCGAGCGTATCCGCGAGCCTGGAACGCTCGACGGCGGCGATGTCCTCAAGGTCGGCGACGTGATGTACGTGGGCCGCAGCGGTCGCACCAATGCCGAAGGCGTAGCACAGCTGCGCCGGACCTTCGAGCCGCAGGGCGTCACCGTCGTCGAAGTGCCGGTGCGCAAGGTCCTGCATCTGAAGAGTGCAGTCACAGCGTTGCCGAATGGAGCCGTTATCGGATATCCGCCCCTGACTGACGACGCATCGATCTTCCCGACCTTCATTCCCGTGCCGGAGCCGGCCGGCGCGCATGTCGTGCTGCTCGGAGACAACTGCTTGCTGATGGCTGCGAGCGCGCCGGTGAGCGCAGAGCTGTTTGCCGGGCTTGGCTACCAGCCGATCAGCGTAGACATCAGCGAGTACGAGAAGCTGGAAGGCTGCGTCACGTGCTTGTCAGTGCGGCTGCGAGGCGAGACGGCATGACGCAAACCATTCTGCTCCTGCACGGGCTCGGCGCGACGGCGGCGGTGTGGAACGGCGTGCGGCGAGAGATCGAGCAGCGCGGGCTTGGCGAATGGCTCGCGCCGGATCTCAGCGGTCACGGTGCATCGGCCTGGCAACGCGACTACACCGTGGGCGCTCACGCTGCTGAAGTCGCGGCGCTGGTCCGTGGCAAACAAGCAGTGTTCGTGATCGGCCACTCGCTCGGTGCATACATCGGGCTGGCGCTCGCGAGCCGCTGGTTCGGCGTCGAGGTCGCCGGAGTTGTCGGCGTCGGGCCGAAGATCACGTGGTCGGAAGCGGACCTGAAGGGCTCGCGCGAGCTCGCCGATCGACCAGTGCGCTGGTATGCGACGGCGGAAGAAGCGTCGGCGCGCTATCGACGCGTCTCGGGGCTCGATGCCGTAGTCGCACCCGCCGATGAGTGGCTCGCGCGCGGCATCGTGCAGGGCGAGGAGGGGTGGCGGCTGGCGCAGGATTCGCGAACCTTCGCCGTGGCGGGCGCGCCGTTCGATTCGCTTGCGAAGAGTGCGCGAGCGCGTGTGATCCTCGCCCGCGGTGAGCGCGATGCGATGGTGTCGACGGCCGAGTTGCGCGCGCATGCTGCGGAAACCGTCGAGATCGCGGGCTGCGGGCACAACGTGCAGGTGGAAAAGCCCGAGGCGATCGTCGATCTGCTGCAGAAAGTGATGACGTGAACGCAGAGGAGCAGCGCGCACTCGCGGCGGCGTTCGATCCCAATCGGCTGGATCCAGGGTTCTACGAGAATCCCTATCCGCTCTACGCGGCGCTGCGCAGCTTCGATCCCGTGCATCGCTGTCCGGACGGCACGTATTTTCTGAGCCGCTACGCCGACCTCGATCGCATCTATCGCGACCGCACCGCCTTCAGCTCCGACAAGAAGCAGGCATTTGCGCCGAAGTTCGGCGTCGGCTCGCCGCTCTACGAGCATCACACGACGAGCCTGGTGTTCAACGACGCGCCGTATCACACGCGCGTGCGACGACAAATCGTCGGCGCGCTCACGCCTCACGTGCTCAAAGCAATGGAGCCCGACGTGATCGCGCTCGTCGACACGCTGCTCGATCGCATGGAGGCGCGACGCGACGTCGATCTGATCGGCGACTACGCCGCGGCGGTGCCGGTCGAGGTGATCGGCAATCTGTTGCGGGTGCCGCGCGAAGATCGCGGACCGCTGCGCGGCTGGTCGCTGGCGATTCTCGGTGCGCTGGAGCCCGTACCGACCACCGAGCAGCTGGCGACCGGAAATCGCGCCGTGACGGAGTTCTGCGCCTACTTGAGAGAGCTGATCGCGCAGCGGCGCCGGCACCCGGGTGGCGACGACGATCTGCTCACGCGCCTGCTCAGCGACGATCAGCTGACTGAAACGGAGCTGGCGCAGAACTGCGTGTTCCTGCTCAACGCAGGCCATGAGACGACGACTAATCTCATTGGCAACGGTCTGCACCTGCTCCTCACGAATCCGCAGTCGCTGCAGCGGTTGCGTGCGGAGCCGCAGCTGATCGCGACGGCGGTCGAAGAATGCCTGCGCTTCGAGAGCTCGAATCAGCTCGGCAACCGGCTCGTCGTCGAGCGCACTGTGGTGCGGGACGTCGTGCTCGAGCCCGGCACGTATCTCACCTTGTGCATCGGCGCGGCGAATCGCGATCCGGAGGAGTTTGCAGATCCGGACCGCTTCGACCTCGCCCGGCAGCCGAACCGGCATCTCGCATTCGCGGCGGGAGCGCATGCGTGCGCAGGCATGGCGGTTGCGCGATTGGAGGGCCGCATCGCAATCGCCTGCGCGGTTGAGCGATTTCCGGACCTGCACCTTGTCGGCGCGGCAGTGCGTGGACGCCGCGCGCGGTTCCGCGGATTCGCTTCGCTGCCGGCTCGCGTTGGCTAGAGAGAGACGATCAAACGATCACAAAGACTAGACAGGATGAACAGGATTAACAGGATGCGAGACGGAGAGATAACCTTGCCAGGTCCATTCTCTTCCTCGCTCCATCCTGTTCATCCTGTTAATCCTGTCAATTGTCTTCTCTTCGTCTCATTAGTCCGCCGCAGCGACGGCAGCGCGCTGAGGACGGCGCGTCAGCCACACGAACGCCATCATCACGACGCACAGCCAGCCGCTGATCCAGAAGAAGTCGAGGGCGGACTTGAGGTATGCCTGGCCAGCCAGCGTGCGCGCCAGCACGGCGATCGATTGCAGATCGCTGAGTCCCAGACCATGCAACGTGTCGAGCGTGCGTTGCAACGGAACGTCGTAGACGCTGCTCGCTTCGGCGAGCCGGCCCTGGTGAAACGCGGCGTGGCGGTCCCAGAACGTCGTGACGATCGAAGCGGCGAAAGCGCCCGCCGTGATGCGCATGAAATTGGACAAACCGGAAGCCGCCGGCAGCCGCTCCGGCGAGACACCGTCGAGCAGGATGCTGAGCATGGCGATGAAGAACATCGACATGCCGACGCCCTGCACCAGCAGCGGCATCACGTAGGCTGAGAAGCTCGCGTCAGCTGTGTAGCCGGCGCGCATGAAGTAGGACACGGCGAAGCCGGCAAAGGCGATCGAGGCGAACAGACGCGCATCGAATCGATCGAGGTACTTGCCGACGAGCGGTGAGATCAGCAATGCGACCACGCCGCTGGGTGCCGCGACCAGGCCGGCCCAGGTGGCCGTGTAGCCGAGCCAGCTCTGCATCCACAATGGCTGCAGGACGACCGAGCCGAAGAAGATGGCGTAGCCCAGGCAGAACGCCGCACAGCCCACGGCGAAGTTGCGATTGCGGAACAGGCTCAGATCGACAATCGGATGTTTCTCGCCCAGCTCCCAGATGACGAAGGCGATGAAGCCCACGGCAGCTACGACCGCCTCTGCACGAATCAGCGGCGAACCGAACCAGTCGCGATCCTTGCCCGTGTCCAGCATCAGCTGCAGGGCGCCGACCCAGATCACCAGCAGGCTCAGGCCGATGTAATCGATCTTGAGCTTGCGCGTCTGCGTCTCGCGGTTCTTGAGGCCCTGCCAGCAAACGAAGGCGCAGAACAGGCCGATGGGCACGTTGATGTAGAAGATCCACGGCCACGAATAGTTGTCCGAGATGTGGCCGCCCATGATCGGTCCCATGATCGGCGCCACCAGCGTGGTCATCGACCAGATCGCGAGCGCGGCGCCCTTGCGATGCGGCGGAAAGATCGTCAGCAGCAGCGCCTGCGACCCGGGGACCATCGGTCCCGAAACCAATCCCTGCAGAATGCGAAAGACCACCAGCGAAGACAGGCTCCACGACGCGCCGCACAGGAGCGACGCGATCGTAAACATCAGCACGGAGGCGACGAACACTTTGACCACGCCGAAGCGCTGCATCAGCCAGCCGGTCAGTGGCACCGAGATGCCGTTCGCGACGGCGAAGGAAGTGATGACCCAGGTGCCCTGGTCGCTGGAGACGCCGAGATTGCCGGCGATGGTGGGAATCGAAACGTTCGCGATCGTGGTGTCGAGCACCTGCATGAAGGTGCCGAGCGCGAGCGCGGTCGCGACCAGCGCGCGAGAGCTCCCGAGCTCGGGAGCAGCAGTTGCCGCCGTTGCGCTCACCGCGTGCCGCGTCCCGTGCCGCCGTGCGCGCCGCCGTTGTCGCTGATGATCGCTGCAATCTGGCGCTCGATCGCACCTTCACGATCCGCTTCCGGAACGAGCTTGGGGGGCGTCTCGCGAATCTGCTTCGCGACGAGTGGGCCCGAGGTGTCGTGCAGATCGATGCTGGCCTTCATCGACAAGCCGACGCGCAGCGGATGGTCGACCAGCTCTTTGGGATCGAGCGCGATGCGCACCGGCACGCGCTGCACGATCTTGATCCAGTTGCCACTCGCGTTCTGCGCCGGCAGGACTGCGAAAGCGCTGCCGCTGCCTGCGCCGAGGCCGGCGACGTGACCGTGGAAGGTGACGTCATCGCCATACAGATCCGCGTGCAGCTCCACCGGTTGACCGACGCGCATGCTCGATAACTGCACTTCTTTGAAATTCGCGTCGACCCAGGCGCCGGAGAGCTCGACCACTGCCATCAGCGGTGCGCCCGGCGCAATGCGGGTGCCGATCTGCACGGTGCGTCGCGCGACCGTTCCGTCGGCGGGCGCGACAATGGACGTTCGGCTCAGATTCAATGCCGCCTCATGCATCCGCGCCGCGGCGGCTAGCACCTGCGGATGATTTTCGAGCGTCGTGTCGTCGACCTGAGCACGCACGCTGGCCAGCGACTCCTCGGTTGCGGTCAACGCTGCCTGCAGCTGCGCAACCTGATCGCGCGAGTGCTGCAGCTCTTCGGCCGACACGGCGCCGCCATCGCCGGCTTCCTCGCGTCGCTTCACATCCGCTCGGGCGGCGTCGAGCAGCAAGCGGCGTTCGCGCATCTGCGCGCGCAAGCCGTCGGCCTGCGAATACAACGAGCGGACTTGCCGCACCGTGCGCGCCAGTTCTGCCTTCGCGGACTCCAGCGCGATCTGCGCATCGGCGCGATCCAGCTCGACCAGGGGCTGGCCACGTTCGACGTGCTGAGTATCGTCCACGAGCACGGTGCTCACCGTGCCGGTGACTTCGCTCGTGATCTGCATGACATCGGCGGAGACGTAGGCGTCGTCGGTCGATTCGTAGAAGCGTCCGTGCAGGAACTGGTACGCGGCATAAGCCACGCCCAGCACCACGACGGCGGTGCCGAGAATCAGCAGCCGCTGCCGGCGCTTGTTTCTGGCGGATTCGTCGGCAACGACGGGCTCGGGGGTACTCATCATGGGGCTCCGGCGCCGGCCGCCGCGAGCGGCACGGCTGGATCGAAACTGCCGCCCAGCATGAGCAGCAGGTTCATGCGGGCGAGGAGGCGGTTGCTGTCGGCGGTCACCAGCGCGCGACGTGCATCGAGCACTCGCGACTCGGCATCGAGGACCACGATCTGCGTGGTCAAGCCGGCGCCATAACGACGCTGCGCGAGATCATGCGCGCTGCTCGCTGAGTCCAGCGTTGCGTTTACCTCAGTAATCTGTTGCGTCAGCGAGTTGTTCAACGTGATCTGGTCTGAAGCCTCGCGCACGGCATCGAGGACCACGGCGTTGTAGCTTGCTGTTGCGGCGTCGAGCTCCGCGGTTGCGCCTTTGTAGGCGGCTCGCAGGCGCTTGGCGTCGAAAATCGGCAAGTGCAGGGCAGGGCCGATGCCATAAATGCGGCTGCCGCTCTGCGCAAGCTCGTCGAGGCCGATGGCCTGAAAGCCGACCAGCGCAGTCAGCGAGATGTTCGGATAGAAGGCGGCGTGCGCGGCGGCGCGTCCTGCGGTCGCCGCCTCGACGCGCTCGCGCGCGGCCAGCACGTCCGGTCGATGCGCGAGCAGATCGATGGGCAGCTGCTCGGGCAGCGGCAACGTGGCGTCCAGTGCCAGCTTCGGTCGGCCGATCTGCGTATAGCGATTCGCGCCGTCGCCAACCAACGCTGCAAGTCTGTGGACGGCGATATCGCGAGCTGCTTCGGCCTGCAGGCGCTGCGCCCGTGCCTGGGGCACTGTCGATTGGGCGATCTTGAGCTCGATCTGCGTGTCGAGCCCGGCGGCAGTCCGCTGCTGAGTGAGCTTCAGCAGCTGCTCGCGCTGTTCCTGCGTTCGCGTCGCGATATCGACCAGCTCCCAGGAGCGGTAGAGATCGACGTACGCCTGGGTGATCGCGCCGGCGAGCGCGAGTCGTGCAGAGGCGACGTCCAGCGTGCTGGCCATCGCCTCGGAGCGCGATTGGCGGATCAGCGCCGCCTGTTTGCCCCAGAAATCGATGTCCCAATGCATGTTGGCAGTCGCTTGCCCGATCCACATGGTTTCGCCGGCGAACGGCGGAGGGATGTAGTAGTTCTCGGAGAACCGCTGATACGTTTCGTCTGCATCGATAGCGAACCGCGGCTGGTTGGCGGCGACCTCGGTCTGCATGCGCGATTGCGCCAGCCGCACACGCGCCAGGGCCTGGGCGAGGGTTGGACTGTCGCGCAGCGCTTCTTCCATCAGCGCATCGAGCTGCGGATCGTTGAGCGCCTTCCACCAGTCGATGGCGAGCGGCTGCAGCGGGGCACCGCCTTCGAGGCCGAGCGACTGCTGGTCGATGACCGTGCCGTTCGGATCCTCGCGCTGCGGTAACACGCAGCCTCCGAGCAAGACAGCGAGCAGCAAGCAGCCGGCGATTCTCACGGCGCCGCCTCGCGCGCTTGCTCCAGCTCTCGCAGGCTCGCGATGAGCTTCTTCAGCAGTCGCATGAACTGCTCGAATTCGGCCTTGCTGAAACCGCCGAGGGCCGCGTTGAGCCGGTCGACCACCAGCGGCGTGAGCTCGGTCGTCTTACGGCGGCCCGCAGCGGTGAGCTGCAGCTGCACGACTCGCCGGTCCGCGGTGCTGCGCTGACGCTCGATGTAGCCTCGCTCCTCGAGCTGGTCCAGCAGGCGTGTCGCCGCGCCCGTGTCATGCCACATCATCTGACACAACTCCGAGGCGGTGTTGACGCCCTCGCGCATCTTCACGAGCACGATCCATTGCATGAAGCTCAGGTCATGCCCCTCGAAGGCCGCAGTGGCGGCGTCATGCATCAGCGCATGGCCGAGCTTCATGAGGTAGCCGACGCTCTCCGCCGAGCTGAAGGTCCGGACGTCGTAGTGCTTGGTCATCATGAAATAATTGCCAAGGCAATGTCTGCCTAGGCAGAGAATGCGCCCGGCGCCGCGCCGGTGTCAAGGCAGGAGAATTGAGAATGTCTCTCGCCAAGAGCGCCAAGACGCCAAGGTGAAGAGTGCCAAAATTCCGAGTTCAGAGCTTTCGAAAACTCAGAGTTCTTCCTTGGCGCCTGGGCGATCTTGGCGAGAGATATTTTCCGGTCTTCTCTCCTCCGCAGACTCACGCTGGAATCTGCTGCTCCCAGCGCACATGAGCTTGCAGGGCGGGGAAGAACTCGTGGAAGTCGGCCGCGAGCGCGGCTTCGTGGGCGAGGAGATCTGCGACGCCGCGTTCGAGATTGAACTGCTTGCGCCAGCGCGAGCCGAGATATGTCGAAATCCGGTTCAGTGCGCGCTCGACGCCCTGCACTCGCGCATACGAGGCGAGCAGGTCATAGCGCATGATGCGTTCGAGCATGAGCTGTGCATCCGGCGGCAGCGTCATGGGATGCGCTTTGACGCTGGCGTAGAAAGCCGAGGTGTATGCATCGAGTGCGATGGATGAATAGCGCTCGAAATTGCGCGCGAGAAAGTAGTCGTAGAACACGTCTACCAGCACGCCGCTGAAGCGCCGGCGCTCGCTGCTGAGGCGCGCGCGGCTGCGTTTCACGATGGGATGAGCGTCCGTGAACGCGTCGATCGCCTTGTGACAGGCCGCGCCGCGGATGAAGTTCGCACTCATCGAGTCGCGCTGCGCGCCTCGGACGACGTCCGCCAGTAGATTGCCCAGCTGAAATTCGACGTCCGGCTCGGACAGGAACACATGGGCCAGCCAATTCATGCGGTCGATGATCTCACGTTCTGAGCTGCAGCAGAGCCCGAGCGCTGTCCTGCCGCTTTGCACGCGCGATTGGCGACGAGCACAATGCCCCGCATGGCCGCGTTACTGACCGATCACGAAATCACCGAGCGCGTCCTGGCGCACATCGCGAACCGGAGCACGGACGTCGGCGAGACGGTGTGGCGCGAGCCCGTCGCAAACTATCGTTCGCCATCGCGTCTCGAAGCCGAGATGCAGCACGTGCTGCGGCGTTCTTACGCGCCGTTCTGTCCGTCCGCGGCGCTTCCGGAAGCCGGATCTTTCGTCGCTCGAGAAGCAGCCGGCACGCCGATCGTTGTCGTTCGCGGCCAGGACGCAGAGGTGCGGGCGTTTCAGAACGTGTGTCGCCACCGCGGTATGCGCCTCGTAAACGACAGCGGCTGCCTGAACGCATTCGTCTGCCCGTATCACGGGTGGACCTACGAGCTGAACGGACGGCTGCGACACATCCCGCACGCCGAAGGCTTCCCGGGACTTGACAAGCAGCAGCACAGTCTCGCGCCGCTGCGCGCTGTCGAGCGCCTCGGACTGGTCTTCGTGTCGCAGGCACCGGGTGCTGCCGAGCCCGATGTCGCCGGTCTGCCCGAGCTCATGGGCAAAGAGCAGCAGCTCTACGCGACCAGCTCGCGCGTGACGGAAGCGAACTGGAAGATCGTGCTCGAAGGCTTCCTCGAGGGCTATCACATCCGTGCGACGCACCCGGAAAGCTTCTTCCCGTACGGCTTCGACAATCTCAACGTCATCGAGCAGATCGGTCCGCACAGCCGCGTCACGTTTCCGTTCCGGCGCATCGAGAAGCTGGCGGCCGTGCCGCCGCACGAGCGGCGCGTGCTGGGATTCGTGACCTTCGTCTATCAGCTCTTTCCCAACGCACTGATCACGGTGCTCTCGAATCATACGAACCTGCTCGTGCTCGAGCCGCTCGGTGTCGATCGCACGCAGGTGTTCGCTTATTCGGTGACGAACTGCAGCGGCGATCCTGCAGAAGCTCTCGAAGCCGCGACCCGCGATGCGCATTTCGCCGAGACCGGCGCGAGCGAAGATCGCGCCATGGTCAGCGCGATTCAGCGTGGCGTGGGCAGCGACGCGAACCAGAGCTTCGTTTTCGGCCGCTGCGAGAGTGCGATCGTGCATTTTCACAGGACTCTGGGTGCAGCCCTGTCGCAATGACGTTACATGCCGAGCGCTGGATCGCTGGTACTCGGACGGCCATTTTCGACATGCCCGGCAAAGCGCCACAGGAAGGCTGAGTCCGCGGTGGTCGTGATTGAGAGGTCGTACCAGCCGAAGCTCTTCTTGAGCGCGATGCGCGTTTCGAGCTTGCGACCGGGCCGCAACGTGTCGCGGATCACCTCGTCGCCATATGCGCTCGCGATCTGCATCTGACAGGGATTGCGCGCCTCGTTGACGATGCGAACGATCACCGCGTCGCGCTTGACGTCGTATCGCACGTCGACGTCGAGATCGACTGCGGCGTCGGACCCGACGGTGCCGCGGAACTGGCGGAAGAAGCCATTCGGCCCGAAGACCGAGAGATCGTAGCTGCTCGCCGCGCCGTCGTGCTGCCAGGTGTTGCTGAGGGATTTGCCGGCCTCCACCGTGTAGGTCCACGGGCCTTCGTCGGCGGCTGCGGAGCGCACTTGGAAGCACGCGCCGCTCTTGCCTTGGTTGTCGAAGCCGATGCGGAGCGTCTTGTTCTCGATGTCGGCCGTTGCTGCGACGTGGAGCTGGTAGGGCAGTGCACGGGCGGGGCGCGACCCGCTCTCCTGTGCCGGCAGGGCTTGCTGCGTCGGTGTCTCGGGAACGAAGTCAGGATGCTTGTCGTGATTGGGAGGCAGATAAGCCGAGGTGTCAGGGAACTGTGTCCCGGACGCGTTCGGGTTGGCGAAATCGAAGGCGGACGTGAGATCGCCGCACACCGTCCGGCGCCATGCGGTGATGTTGCTTTCGATCAGTCCGGGACGATCCGGCGCGAAGCGTCGCTCGAGGAAGCGAATGAGCGAGGTGTGATCGAACACCTCTGAGCAGACCCAGCCGCCCTTGCTCCAGGGAGAAACCACGAGCATCGGCACCCGGATACCCAGGCCGTACGGGCCGCGGGGATTGTCGGTGTTGCCCGCGAAGATCTCGTCGCCGGTGTCGACCGTCGATGCACCTTCAGCCGGTGAGCGCGGCGGCGTCGGCGGCACGAGGTGATCGAAGAAGCCGTCGTTCTCGTCGTACATGACGAACAGGACGGTCTTGCTCCAGACCTCGGGATTGGACGTGAGCGCATCGAGCACCTGCGAGATGTACCAGGCGCCGTAATTTGCGGGCCAGTTGCCGTGCTCGGAGAAAGCCTCGGGCGCCACGATCCAGGAAACCTGCGGTAGCTGACTACGTCGCACGTCATCGCGCAGGATCGTGAACAGCTGATCGAACGGCGTGCCGGGCGCCGCGACTTTCGTCCCCCGGCGAGCCTTCTCATAGAGAGGACTCCCGGGCAGAGCATTCCGGTACTGGTTGAAGTACAGCAGCGAGTTGTCGCCGTAGTTGCCGATGTACGCGTCTTCGGCAGCACCCCAGTGCCCTGCGTCGTCAAGCCCCACGCCGATGTCCTGGTAGATCTTCCACGAGACGCCGGCGCGCTCGAGGCGTTCCGGATACGTCGACCAGTCGTAACCGGCCTCGGCGTTGTCGATGACGGGCCCGCCCGCGCGGCCATCGTTGCCGACCCAGCCGGTCCACATGTGATAGCGGTTGGGATCGGTGGGTCCGAGCAGCGAGCAGTAGTAGGCGTCGCAGATCGTGAAAGCGTCGGCCAGCGCATAGTGAAAAGGAATGTCCTGCCGCGTGAGATACGCCATCGTCGCGCGGCCTTTGTTCGAGACCCACTGGTCGTACTTGCCGCCGTTCCAGGCAGCCTGCGTATCGGTCCAGCCGTGGGGAGTGCCCTCGAGGAACCGCAGACCGAGATCGTCCACGGCCGGACGGAACGGCAACAGAAAGCCGCTGCCGTCAGGCTGAAACCAGACGGGCTTGCCCGAGGGCAGCAGAGCCGGATGCGGATCGCCGTAACCCCGCACGCCGCGCAGCGTGCCGAAATAGTGATCGAACGCGCGGTTCTCCTGCATCAGAAAGACGACGTGCTCGACATCCTGAAGCGTGCCGGTGCGATGGTGTGCCGGCACTGCGAGCGCTTTCTCGATGCTCTTCGGCAGCGCCGCTGTCACCGCGGCGCTGGCCAGGAAACGCATGAACGCACGACGGTCGAAGGGCGTCATGCGCCAGAACATTTCATGCCTGCTACGGCATTGCAAGGACCTTACTTCATCGTCGGCATCGCGAACTCGGACGCGCCGCGTGCCCCACGCGGCCATCGGGCCGTGACCGTCTTGAGCCTCGTGTAGAAGCGCACGCCATCGGGCCCGTGCACGTGCAGATCGCCGAACAGCGAACGCTTCCATCCACCGAAGCTGTGGAAGGCCATGGGCACCGGAATGGGCACGTTCACGCCGACCATCCCGACCGACACCGACTGCGCATACTTGCGCGCGCTGAGCCCGTCGCTGGTGAAGATCGCCGTACCGTTGCCGAACTCGTGGGCGTTGACGACCTGCAGCGCGGCGTCCAGATCGGGCACGCGCACGATCCCGAGCACCGGACCGAAGATCTCCTCTTTGTAGATCCTCATCCCGGGCCGGACGTGATCGAACAGCGAGGCGCCGAGATAGAAGCCCGGCGTGTCGCGGGCCGCGGCGTGCTGGCGGCCGTCCACGAGCAACGTTGCGCCCTCGCTCACGCCGAGATCGATGTAGGCACGGACGCGTTCCAGGTGCTCACGTGTGACCAGCGGTCCCATTTCGATGCCAGCGCGCGTGCCTGCGCCGATGCTGAGCGAATCGATCATCGGTCGCAGCGTTGCAATCAGTCTGTCTGCGGCGTCGCCGACCGCGACGGCGATGGAAATCGCCATGCAGCGCTCACCCGCCGAGCCGTAGGCCGAGCCCATCAGCGCCTGCGCGGCGAGCTGCGGATCGGCATCGGGCATCACGACCATGTGATTCTTGGCGCCGCCGAGTGCCTGCACGCGCTTGCCGTGCTTAGCAGCCGTTTCGTATACGTGTTGTGCGATCGGCGTCGAGCCAACGAAGCTGACCGCCGCAACGTCCGGGTCCGTGAGCAGGACGTCCACGGCTTCACGATCACCGTTGAGGACGTTGAACACCCCGGGCGGCAGCCCAGCCTCGGCGAGCAGCTCGGCGAGTCGCAGGGCGCAGGACGGATCGCGCTCGGATGGCTTGAGGACGAAGGTATTGCCGCATGCGATCGCGAGCGGAAACATCCACATCGGCACCATCGCCGGAAAGTTGAACGGCGTGATGCCGGCGCACACGCCGACGGGCTGACGCAGCGACCAGCTGTCGATCCCGGTGCCGACGCTGTCCGAGAACTCACCCTTGAGCAGATGCGGAATGCCGCACGCGAATTCCACGACCTCCGTGCCTCGTAGCACTTCACCGCGTGCGTCCGCCAGTACTTTGCCGTGCTCGCTCGTGATGATGCTCGCCAGCTCGTCCGCATGGGCGTCGAGCAGCGCCTTGAAACGGAACAGCACTCGCGCTCGCTGCAGCGGTGCGGTTGCGGCCCATGCCGGCAACGCGTCGCGTGCCGTTCGAATCGCCGCTCGGGTTTCGTCGGCTGTCGCCAGACTCACGTGCCGCGCCGTTTCGCCGGTGGCCGGGTTGTAGACCGGTCCGGATCGCCGGGATTCGCTGGGCACCGCACGACCGCCGATGAAGTGGCCGAGCGTCATGGCATGCCCTCGGGCGCTGCCGAGCTGCGCCGCGGGAAAGAGTGTTCGTAGGTGACTTGCGCAGTCCCCGAGCCATCGCGCGGCGTCTCGATCATTCGCACTGTGACTTGGTCGCCCTCGAACGTCAGGTGCGCGAAGCCCCAGGTCAGTCCGCGCGCAAACAGCGTGCGCAGCTCCGGATTCGCTTTCACTTGCTCGCGGATGAATGCGCTGTTGGTCGGCCGCATTTTCGAAGCGCTCCCCGATACAACCTGCGGCAGCGGCGGCACATCCGATCCCGGCAGTGCTTCAGTGCAGTTGTCCGTGTGAACTTCGAGCGTGTGCTCATGGCCGGCCAGGTACAGGTCGGCATAGCGGCACAACGTCGGCATGATCAGGCGGCGCAGCGACTTCGCCTGCTGAAATTTGCTGCCGGCCGTCGACCACAGCGGATGGTGCGCGATGACGATCTTCCAGCGCGCCTTCGAGCTCGCGAGCGAAGCCGTGAGCCAGCGGACCATGTTGCGCTCGGCATCGTTCTGCGGCGCCGCCCACGGTTCCAGCTGCTCGAGCTCTTCCGTCTCGACTTCGCTCGCATCCTCTGCGAGCACGGCCTCGCGCACCGTCGTGCTGGCGAGCATCACTTCGGTATCGATCGCGAAAATCTCGACGTCGCCGTGCGCCGCCGCGGGCGCGTCGCGGTAGAACAGGCCGTTCATGAAGAAGGGGGTCGTCGTCTCCAGGAAGCGGACCTGCGCCAGCGCGCCGTCCCGCGACGAGTGCCAGTCGTGATTGCCGAGCACGCCATAGATGCGGAAGTCGGGGCGTCCCGCTCCCAGCGAGCCGTACGGCGTCGTGAAGAGATCCGCAAAGCGCTTGGCGTCGCCTTCGTCTGCCATCGCGCCGTCCGGGTAGATGTTGTCGCCGAGCATCGTCGCGAAGTCGCAGCCATGTTGCGCGCAGTAGGAATGCATCGCACGCGAAACCGGCATCTGTCCTGTTGCCGGAATCACGCTGCCGTTGCTCGGCAACTTGTACATCGGCGGTGCATCGAACTCTTCGGGCGGACGCCGCTCCTCGACCCAGTCCTTGCGCTCTTTCGCCATGAACTGCTCTTCGGTCACGACTTTCTCGTAGACCTTCTTTTCGAGATGGTCGTAGTGATAGCCGCCGTCGCCGAAGACCAGCAGCGTTACAGGCTTGCTCGGCTGCGCCGCTGCCGGCTGGTGCGCGGTGCGCTGCGTTGGCGCCGTGCATGCGACAGCGAGCAGCGCGAACGACAGGAGGAATGCGCCGCGTAAATGTGTGGAATGATCCATGGACTCGACTCTCGATCTAGCGCGTGTAGCGGTCGCGGATGGCGACTTCGACATCGGTGCGGCTGCGGCGGATCGGACCCTCCGCCTCGAGCTTGAGGCTCGTCAGCGCAGCGGCCCACACGGTTGCCTCGGCGGGTTCGGCGTTGAGGCGACGCGACAGATACGAGCCGACGCACGTGTCGCCGCGACCGCTGCGCCCGCGCAGCTCGATCGGCAGGAATGGCTGTTCATGGGTTGTCCCGTTTGCGAGCACGACCAGTCCGTCCTTGTGCGTGAGCACGATTTCCCTGGGACCGTAGCCCGCGAGCTTGCGCGCGATGGCGTGCAGGTCGCGCTCGCCGGTGAGGAACTCTCCCTCGACGGCATCGGATTTCAGCACGTCGACCAGGCCGAGCACCTCGCGGATCTCGGGCCAGGGTTCGTATGCGAGCCGGCCGTGCGGCGTGCGCACGCGCACGAAGCCCTGCACGTCGAGACCGACCAGGCCGGCTTTGGCGCGCACGGCTTCGACGACGGCGAGCGGCACCTCGCCGCGAATCGAAGGACTGATCAGGATCGCGCCGGCTTCGATCGACGCGACGTCCGCGGGCTCGAATGGATCGGCAACTGCCGCGACCGTGAGAATCCGCTCGTCGACATTGTCGGTCGGATACTCGAGGCGCATCAGCGTCGAATGCTGCGACTCGTGCACGATGACGTCGACGCCGACGCTGCGCAGCAGGTCCGTGGATTTGCGATCCTCTGCGGCGAGTCGCGTCACGGCTCCGACGCTGATCCCGGCGACGCGCGCGGCGTGCGCGGAATAGCTGTAGCCGCCGCCGTCGACGTACGTCGTTCCGGAGCGCTTGACGATCGTGTCCTGAGTGTAAGCGCCGATGGAAACGAACTCGAATCGAGATGCCAAGGGTGTCCTCCTCAATCGCGCAGCTTGACGCGCCACAGGCTGGCGGCCAGCAGCATGGAAACGAACGACGAGCCGATCCAGAACCAGATGACGGTGCTGAAGTCGTAGGTGCGCACGCCGCCGACGATCGTCATGCCGCGCTCGATGAGCTGGCCGCTGACGTTCTCCTGAATGGCTGCGCCGATGTAGCTGAAGATGCCGATCAGGCCCATCGCGGCGCCGGCCACCCGCTTGGGGCAGATGTCCACGGCGAACAGGCCGCCGAGCGAGGTCACGAGGCCGGTCAGTCCGACGCCGAACAGGATCATGCCGGTGATCAGCACAGGTATCGTCGCCGGACCGCAGAAGATCAACAGCAGTCCCGCGAGCTCGAGGATTGCAAACAGCAGATTGACAGGCGGACGCCGCGCATCGAACAGTTTGTCGGAGATGAAGCCGTACGCGACCGCGCCGGCCATGCCTGCGACCGTGCTGATCATGAGCAGCGTACCCGCCAGCGGCAACGAGTAGCCGCGCGCCTCCTGCAGATAGAGCACGCCCCACGAGTTGATCGCGTAGCGCGTGACGTAGATCGTCGCGCTCGACAGCGCCAGCACCCAGATGGCCGGGATCTTCAGGATCGAGAGCTGCGTGCGAAAGACAGCGCCCCCACCTTGTCCTCCCCCGCCTTGCGGGGGAGGGTTGGGAGGGGGCGCGGCACCCTTGTAATGATCGTTGCGCCAATCGGCGATCGTCGGCAGTCCGAGCGTGCGCGGACGGTCCTGCACCAACGCATACGCCATCGCCGCCACCGCGACGCCGGCCAACGCCGGCGCCCAGAATCCCCAATGCCAGCCGAGCACGGCGACGACAGTGCCGACACCGATGAACGTCAGGCCTTCGCCAATGGAATGCGCCGTGCTCCAGATGCCGTAGTAACGGCCGCGCTCGCGATTGCTGAACCAGGCAGTCATTGCCACGACGCCGCCGGGCGCGCCGAGGCTCTGGAACCAGCCGTTCAATCCCCACAGCAGTGCGGACGCCCAGACCACTGTCGAGAAGCCCATGCCGATGTTGCAGAGGGCGCTCAGCAGAAAGCCTGCGGCCAGAAACTTCTTCATGTTGGCGTGATCGGCGAGAAAGCCGTTCGTCAGCTTGCCGATCGCGTACGTGTAGAACAGAGCGGAGCCGATCACGCCGAGCTCGGCCGGACCGAAGATGCCGCCGTCGATGAGCGGTTTCTTGACGACGCCGAGCGCGAGCCGGCAGGTGTAGATGACGCCGTAGCCCAACGTGATCGCGAGCATCACCCGCAGGCGATGCCGGCGGTACAGCTGGTCGATCGTTCCGCTGTCGGTGAGCTGCGGCCGGTCGGGACCGGTCGCAAAGTATCGCAGCAGCGCATTCATCTCTGGGCGTCAGCCTGTCGTCAGGCCGTCATATATATAGAGTGCAGTGAACGCCGGTCCGGCGTGTTGAAATTGTAGTTCCAATATAATACAACAATGGAATATTTTTTCCATAGCACTGCACCGCCGGGAGCTCGAGTGACGCGACATCTGAATCTCATTGTCTCCGCATTCGCGGCGACCCTGGCCGCCTGCAATGGTGATGTACCTGGTGTGGAGCAGGGTGCCGCCGCCAAGGCGGTTCCGACCTTAGCGGCGCAACTGGCAACCGAAACCACATTCCGTCATTCGGCCACCGACTCGGCGCTCTGGCACGATCCGCAGGACGCAAGCAAGAACCTGCTGCTCGTGACGGGCGGCGAGGGCGGCCTCGAAGTCGACGATAAGGCCGGCAAGCGGGTCGCGCGGTTCGAAGCGCTGGACGCGGGCTTCGTCGACATCCGTCAGAACGTCGCGAACGGTGAGCATGCAGCGGACCTGTTGATCGCGAGCGATCAGCGTCTCGGTGCCGTGCGCATTTATTCCTTCGATGCGGCGGCTCTCGCGATCGCGGAGCTCACTGCTGCGCCGATCGAAATCGACGATGCCATCACTGGTCTGTGCACTTACCGCAGCGGCCTCACCGACAAGCTCTACGCATTCGTCGCGACCGATCAGGGGCAGCTCGAACAGTGGGAGCTGTTCCTGCGCGACGGCAAGGCAGCTGGACAGTTCGTGCGGCGCATTGCGGCGGGTAAGGGAGTTTCGCACTGCGTCGCTGACGACGAGAGCGGCGAGCTGTATTTCAGCGAAGAGAGCGTCGGGATCTGGCGGGTCGCTGCTGAGCCGGAAGCGGACGCGGCGCGCACGCCGGTCGATCTGGTCGAGCCGCGCGGCACGCTGCACGAGGAAGTGAAGGGACTCGCGATTTACCGAGAGGCGGGGCAGGGCCCATATCTCGTCGCCGCGGATGCCGGAGCGGGCGCGATCAATGTCTACAAGCAAGACGGTCAGCGCGCGGGCGTCTTCAGCATCGACGGCGGCAAGGATCTCGAGATCGGCGACGTGGAAGGCCTCACGATCGGATCCGGCTCGCTGATCGTCGCCGATGAAGATGCCGGCAACTACAAGATCGTCGAGTGGAACGCCATCGCGCAGGCGCTGGCGCTGCCGAAGTCTGCAGACACGCCGCCACCTGCATTGGGCAAGGCGGCGCGGACAGTCGAGCCGCGCGTGGAAACCGAGCCGGCCGACAGCTACGGCGACGCCGCCGACGATCCCGCCATCTGGGTCGACAAGCGCGACCCGTCGCGCAGCGTGGTGATCGGCACGGACAAGAAGCTCGGTCTCAACGTGTACGATCTGAAAGGCAAGCGGCTGCAGGTCGTGCCGGACGGCCGCATGAACAACGTCGATCTGCGCGAGGGGTTCATGCTCGGCGGCAAGGCCACGACGATCGTGGCCGCGACCAATCGCACGACGAAATCGATCAGCCTGTACCGGCTCGACACCGCCACGCGCCGCTTGTCGTCGATCGCAGGCACGCTCGAATCGGGCATGAGCGATCCCTACGGCTTGTGCATGTATCACAGCGCGAAGACCGGCGACTATTACGTGATCGCCAACGACAGCGTCGACGGCAAGTATCGCCAGTGGCGCGTCGTGGATCGTGGCGGCAAAGCGGCCATCGAGCTGGTGCGCGAGATCGCCGTCGGCTCGCAGGCGGAAGGCTGCGCGGCGGACGACGAGCTCGGCCAGCTCTACATCGCCGAGGAGGATGTCGCGCTCTGGGTCTACCCGGCGGAGCCGGACGGCGGCGACCAGCGCACGCAGATCGATAAGACCGAAGGCGGCAATCTGACCGCGGACATCGAGGGCGTTTCCATCTACGCCGTCGCCGGCGGCAAGGGCTATGTCATCGCTTCGAACCAGGGTGCGGACAACTACGCGGTGTATCGCCGCGAGGCGCCGCATGCATTCGTCGGCAAATTCCATGTGGTCGCGAACGAGACGCTCGGCATCGACGGATCATCGGAGACCGACGGCCTGGACGTGGTGAGCGCGCCGCTCAATTCCGACTTTCCCATGGGTCTGCTCGTAGTGCAGGACGGCCGCAACCTGATGCCGTCGCAGCGCCAGAACTTCAAATACGTCTCGTGGAAGGATGTGCTGGAATCGCTGGGAGAGAAGCTGTAGGTCGGGCTTTAGCCCGACTACGGTGTCGGACTGAAGTCCGACCTACAGGAACAGCTCGCCGGCCAGGGCCGAGAGGTTCCGGAACCCCAGCTGCGCATACTGCAGCGGCGGCGCGACCGCCGGATCCTGCTCGGCTTCCACGACGAGCCAGCCGCGATAGCCGCTGCATGCGATCGGCTCCAGCACGCTGCGATAGTCGACCATGCCGTCGCCCGGTACCGTGAACACGCCTTCCAGCACTGCGTTGAGGAAGCTCGAATCGCGGTTGCGGCAGCGTTCGAGCACATCGCGGCGCACGTCTTTGCAATGCACGTGCACGATGCGTTTCGCGTAGCGCGCTGCCGCTTGCACCGGATCGCCGCCGGCGTAAGTCAGGTGGCCGGTGTCGAGCAGCAGACCGACGGCATCGCCCGTGTTCGCCATGAGCTGATCGATGTCTTCAGCCGACTGCACCACCGTTCCCATGTGATGGTGGTACGCCATGCGCAGGCCTTCGCGCTGCATGCGCTCTGCCAGCGCATTGAGCCGCTGCGCGAACCGCGGCCACGCGCTTTTTGGCAGGCACGGTCGCTGCGAAATGGGCGCGAGCTGATCGCCATGGGTGCAGCGACTCACTTCCGCGAACACCATCACCTTGCAATCAAGCGCCTGCAGCAGCTCGAAATGCCCGCGCATCGCCGTCCACTCGGCCTCGGCGTCGCGTTCGAGAAGGCGGCCGCTGTACCAGCCGGACACCAGCGCCAGGCCGTGCGCCTGCAGAATGGGGTGCAGCTTGGCGGCTTGCCGCGGAAACTTGTTGCCGAGCTCGACGCCCGCATAGCCCGCTGCACGCGCCTCCGTGAGGCACATCTCCAGGCTGTTCTCGGCGCCGAGCGCCGGCAGGTCGTCGTTGCTCCAGGTCAGCGGATTGATGCCGAGGCGAACCGTCATGGGTCCTTCTTCGTGTCTGCGAGCTTTGCGCGGTAGGCTTCGTAAGCTGCAGTGACGCTGGCGTGACTGGAAATCTCGGGGACCGCGACGTCCCACCATGCGCCTCCGGCAGCCGTGCTCTGCTTAGGGTCGGTGTCGATCACCAGCACGACCGTGCGATCGATGCTGCGCGACGTGCGTAACGCCTCTTCCAGCTCACGGATGCCGCTGACTTTCTGTGCATGTGCGCCGAGTGCGCGTGCATGCGCCGCGAAATCCACGTCGGGCGCGCGCTCGTCGAGCAGATTGTTGAACGACTCGCCGCCGCAGGCGCTTTGGAGGCGATTGATGCAGCCGAAGCCGCGATTGTCGAGCAGCACGATCGTCAGCTTCAGTCCCATCGCAATCGAGGTCGCGATCTCGGAGTTCATCATCAGGTAGCTGCCGTCGCCGACCATGACCACGACGTCGCGCCGCGGCTGCGCGAGCTTGACGCCGAGTCCGCCGGCGATTTCGTATCCCATGCACGAGTAACCGTATTCGAGGTGATATGCATCGCTATCCTGCGCGCGCCACAGCTTGTGCAGCTCACCGGGCAGGCCGCCGGCTGCGCATACGACCGTGCCCTGCGGGCCGATGCAGCGATTGACGGCGCCGAGGACTTGCGCATCGCTCGGCAATGCGGCGCCGACGTCTTTGGTTGCAACATCGACCGCCGCGTTCCACGAATCGCGCAGCTGCGCGACGCGCTCGAGCAGATCCGCACGGCCGCGCGGCTCACCTAGCAGAGCATCGAGCTCGGCGAGCGAGCGCAGGGCGTCGCCCCGAACCGCAATCGCATCGCTCTTGGCGGCGTCGTGCCGGCAGACGTTGATCGCAACGAACCGCCGTTGCGGGTTCTGGAACAACGTATGCGAAGCCGTCGTGAAGTCCTGCAAGCGGGTGCCGAGTGCAATGACCACATCCGCCTGGGCCGCCAGCTCGTTCGCTGCTGCAGCACCGGTCACACCGATCGAGCCGACGTTCAGGGGATGGTTCCAGGGCAGCGCGCCTTTGCCAGCCTGCGTCTCGGCCACCGGAATGCCGTGACGAGTCGCGAACGCGGCGAGCTCATCGCGCGCACCCGAGTAGTGGACACCGCCGCCGGCGATGATGATCGGTTGCTTCGCGCGCTTGATCAGTTCTGCGGCTCTCGTGAGCTGGCGGGTGTCCGCTCCCGGCCGCGCCGGCTCATGGATTCGTGGCTCGAAGAACGCACGCGGATAGTCCCAGGCTTCCGCCTGCACGTCCTGCGGCAGCGCCAGCGTGACCGGACCGCATTCGGCGGGATCTGTCAGCACGCTGATCGCCTGCGGGAGACTGCGCAGCACCTGCTCCGGTCGCGTGATCCGATCCCAGTAGCGCGATACCGGACGGAAGCAATCGTTGGCTGTGACAGTCGGATCGCCGAAGTCTTCCACCTGCTGCAGCACCGGGTCAGGCCTGCGGCTCGCGAACACGTCGCCCGGCAGCAGCAGCACCGGCAAGCGATTGACGTGCGCGAGGGCTGCCGCGGTCACCATGTTCGTCGCGCCGGGGCCGATCGAAGTCGTGCACGCCATGAACCGGCGCCGCTTCATCGCCTTGGCGTACGCGATTGCGGCGTGCGCCATTGCTTGTTCGTTGTGAGCGCGATACGTCGGCAGCACGTCGCGCACACTCGCCAGTGCTTCGCCGAGACCCGCGACGTTGCCATGGCCGAAAATTGCAAACACGCCGGGGATCAGCGGGGCCGTGGCGCCGTCGAGCACGGTCTGCTGGGCGATCAGGTATCGCACCAGCGCCTGGCTCATCGTGAGGCGAATCGTCTCTGCGGCCATGATTCAGTTACGCGCTTCCCGCCAGCTGACGATCAGGCGGCGGTAACGCTCGGCGATGTCTTCGATCGCTGCCTCGTCGGACAGCGCGCCATTGAACCACGCGCGGGCCGCCGTGTTGAAGATGCTGCGGCCGACAGCGAAGCCGCGGCACAGCTCGATCCCTGCCACGTCCTCGAAGGCGCGGCGCAGCGTCTCTTCGGGCGCGTCGAGTCCCAGCATCAGGATGCCGTTGCACCAAGGGTCGCGTTCGGCGATGACGTCGGCAATCGCCCGCCACGAAGCGGGCATCTGCGGCTGCAGCTTCCACCACGCCGGCCGCACGCCGAGGTTGTAGAACCGCTTGATGGCCCGCGCCACCGTTTGATCGTCGACCGGCCGGCCGTTGCTGATGATCTCCACGAGCAGATCCCGCTGCAGCGTGCGCGCATTGCTGTGCAGCTCGCACAGCCGCCGCTCCTGAGCCAGGCGCAGCTCGATCGGATCGTCCGGGTGATAGAACACCAGGCACTTGATGACGTGAGCGGCGGGCCAGGTCGCCAGATGCAGGGCTGTGTTGTCGTCCGGATCGAAGGCCAGCGGGCGTGAGCCCGGCGACTCGATCGGCCGGCCGATCCACAGGTTCGAACGCGCCAGCCGGCTCAGCACTGCACTGCCATGACGCGCGTCGACGATGACCCCGACCCGTTCGGGCTCGCGAATCGTCGCGCCGACCCGCTCGACCGCAGTGGCGATCAGGTTCTTGAAGCGAGCGATCGACGCACGCGGCACGCCGCTCTCATCGGCCAGTTGTTCGAGCTGACGGCGATGATCGAATGCAAGAACGTACAGATCGCCGCGCAGCGGGCGGCGCACGGTCGTCGCGTGATGCACGTGCTCGAGGCGGTCATCCAGGTCGGGACGGGCGATCGACGGCGCGCGTGCCAGAAACTCTTCGAGCTCGACGCGGCTCGGCATTGCGGGCGTGCAGCCATGCCGGCTCACCACGAGCGCACCGCACGCATTGCCGAGTCGCGCGCTTTCCGGCAGCGACCGACCGCCGAGCCAGCCGCACAACAGACCGCTGAGGAACGCGTCGCCGGCGCCGAGCACATTCAGGACTTCGACGGGAAAGCCCGGTACGTCGAGACCCGCTGTGAGCGCTCGCGGCGCCGGGCCTTCGATGATCGTGCAGCCCGCAGCGCCGCGCTTGATGACGATGGGAGCAGGTGTGAGCTCGCGAATGGCACGCACGGCGGCCAGCACGTCGTGCGAGCCGCCGGCAATGAGAATTTCCTCTTCAGTGCCGACGACCAGGTCGCAGAGCGGCAGCACGCTCTGCAGCGCCGCGGTCACCTGGGCCGACTCGACGAAGCGCGAGGCTCCATCGCCGGCGGCAGTCAGCTTCCACAACACCGGCCGGTAGTCGATGTCGAGAATCGTGCGCGTGTCGTTGGCGCGGGCCCAGCGGAATGCCTGTTCGACCGCAGCGCGCGTCTGCGCGGTAGAAAGATGGGTGCCAGTGACTGCAAGCGCTCGACTCGACGCAATGTAGGCTTCGTCGAAGTCTGCGACTTCGAGGCCCATATCGGCGCACTGCTCGCGAAAGAATATGTGCGGGTACGCGCCTTCTCCTTCGATGCCGAGCACGACCAGGCCGGTGAGCCGCTGCGGATCGGTGGCAACGTGGCCGACGTCGACACCCTCGCGTGCGAGCGCCTCGCGCACGAAACGTCCCATGTGCTCGTTACCGACGCGCGTCAGCATGGAGGAGCGCAGACCGAGCCGCGCGGTGCCGGCCGCCAGGTTCGCGGAAGAGCCGCCGAGATATTTCGCGAAGCTCTGCACGTCCTCGAGACGCCCGCCGAGCTGCTGGCCATACAGGTCGACCGCAGCGCGTCCGAGACAAATGAGATCGAACGTGCGGTTGCTCACTTCTTCGATCCGTCGAAGTCGGGCGGACGCCAGAAGTCCGCATCGGGCTTCATCGTCCAGGAATGCTCGACCGTGAACTCCGGCACCGTATACGGCTTGTCCGGCAGATGCCGGATCACCCAGGAGTAATACATGCCGTAGCCGGGTGCAGCGCATTGGGCGTGATCGAGCCCGGCCGGAATCTTAATGGTGTCGTACTGCCGCACCTTGACGACCTGCTCGCCGAGCTCGGCGTGGCCGTAGCCCTGCGGCTCGGTGAAGCGGTAGTGGTAGATCTCGTGCTGCGGATGATGATGCGGCGGATAGCTCGACCAGCCGCCGGGAAATGTGATCACTTCGCCCAGCACCAGCTCGACTTCGTCCGGCGAGTTGCTGCGATCGAAGATCGTGCGCACGTAGCGCAAGGCGCGTCCGCCGACCTGACCGCGGCCGCGCGGCTCGTTCGCAACCTGCTCCGGCTGGAACACTCGCGGCGCGAAAGCCCGCCGATTGGCGCACTCGTAGACTGTCAGCTCCGACTCACGTTGTGCTTCGATGCGGACAGGGGTGCCAGCGCAGACGTGCACGCAGCTCGCAGACTCGTCGAACAGCGAGCCGCGCTCGAACTCGAACTCCAGGTTGCCGGCCTTGCCCGAGATCGCGCCGTTCATCAGCAGCCAGGCGGTTTCGGCGCGCGGCGACATCGCAAGAGTTTCGCCAGCGGCCAGGCGCAACACCGCAACCCCGATCGCGGACGGATTATCAGGCGCGTCTGCCAGCGTGATGGCCGTGAGGCCGGCGCCGAAACCGTCGCGGTGACTGCTGATGTGCGCGCTCATGCAACTGGCTCGACTTCGACCCAGCCGCGTTGTGCCGCCGCGAGCTCCATGGCGCTCATGACCTGCTGCACGCTCAGGCCTTCTGCGAAGTCCGGGGAGGCGTCAGTCCTGGTGCGGATCGCACGGATCAGGTTGCGCACCTCGATGACCTTCAGATCGTTGATGCCGAGGCCATGGCCGGGAGCAGGGCAGAAGGCCGCGTAGTCACCGTGCTCGGGACCGGCGAGGATCGTACGGAAACCGCGGCGGCCGGCGGTATCCGCCGTGGAATAGAACTTCAGCTCGTTCATGCGCTCCTGGTCGTACAGCAAGGTGCCCCGCGTGCCGTGGATTTCCACCGCAAGCCCGCACTTGTATCCCGTCGCGATGCGACTGATCTCCATCGTGCCGCAGATCCCTGATGAGAATTCGACCAGCGCCTGCACCATGTCCTCGTTCTCGACCGGGCGGCGCTCGCCGCTGGCGCGGTCCACGCGCTGTACGTGGACGGTCTGCAGGTTGGCGCTGACGCGCGCGATCGGTCCGAGCAGGAAGCGCGCCATGTTGATCAGGTGCGATCCCAGATCGGCGAGTGCACCGGAGCCTGCGAGCTTGCGCTGGCAGCGCCAGCTGTACGGCACGGCAGGATCGCCCATGTAGTCTTCGAGATAGCTGCCGCGGAAGCCGACGACCTCGCCCAGCTCACCCGCCGCGATCATCTCGCGAGCGACCTGCAGCATCGGGTTGCAGATGTAGTTGAAGCCGATGACATTGCAGACCTTGGCGCGGCGCGCCGCCGCGACGATGGCGCGAGATTGCTGCAGATCCAGCGCCAGCGGCTTTTCGCAGTAGACATGCTTGCCGGCCGCAATCGCGGCGAGCGCCATATCGGCGTGCAGATAGTTCGGCGTGCAGATGTCCACTACGTCGATGTTCGGATCGGCGACGAGCGCGCGCCAATCCGTGGTGCCGGCGGCGAAGCCGAGCGCTTGCGCGGCCTCGCGGGCCCGCTCGGGCGTTGCATCGGCGAGCGTCGCGCACTCCACGGCGTAGTCTGCACCGAATGCTGCCGCTGCCGAGTGCAGCGCGATCGCATGGGCGCGTCCCATGTAACCGCTGCCGATCAGGCCGAATCTGAGTCGTGGTGCTGGCATAGGAGGTGCGTTCGCCGCGTGCCGCTTGTGAAGTGCAGGCTCCCGGATACCTTAGCGCAGTGGAATGAATATTTCAAACCACTGAAAAAATGAAATAACGGTTTCAGAGCTTGAAAAACCTCTACAACGAGACCGGCGCGCCGCTCGACAACGAGCTCTGTGCGGCGTCGGCGAGCAGCAGCGCACGCCAGCCGTCATCGCCGGTTGCCAACTCCACGCGCTGCCGGTCGAGCGCGTTGATGAAATCGTCGAGCTCGAGCCGATAGGCGTCAGCATAACGTTCGAGAAAGAAGGGCAGGGCCGGCTCGGTCGTGAAGCCGCCGGCGCCGGCGACAGCGACGCTCGTTGCAGTGTGATTGTCGGCGCGAACCATGCCCTGGGAGCCGAAAGCCTCGATGCGCTGGTCGTAACCGAAGCTGCAACGGCGGCTGTTCGCGATCTGGCACAGCTGCCCGCGGGCGGTGCGCAGCATCACCATTGCGGTGTCCACGTCGCCGGCGGCGCCGATGGCGTCGTCGACCAGCGCGCTGCCGCGTGCAAACACTTCGACGGGCTCGGCGCCCAGCAGCCAGCGCGCCATGTCGAGGTCGTGAATCATCATGTCGCGGAACAGGCCGCCGGAGCGCTTGATGTACTCGACCGGCGGCGGTGCTGGATCCCGGCTGATGATATGGAGAGTCTCGAGCGTGCCGATCGTGCCGGCTACGATCTCGCGCTTGAGGCGCATGAACGATGGGTCATAGCGCCGATTGAAGCCGAGATAGAGCGGGATGCCGGCCTCCTGGGCGACGCGCACGCAGGCTGCTGCGCGCCGTGCATCCAGGTCGAGCGGTTTTTCGCACAGCACCGGCTTACGCGCGGCCGCGCAGCGCTCGATCCAGTCGGCATGCGTGTCGGTGGAGCTCGCAATCAGCACGGCGTCGACGTCGCGGCCGGCGACGGCGGAATCCAGGCTGACCTCTTGCGCGCCGAACTGCTGCGCGACGGCTGCGGCGGAGCGGCTGTCCGCGTCAGCGACGTAAGCGAGACGCGCCCGTGGATGCTGCGCAATGTTGCCCGCGTGAATGCGGCCGATGCGGCCGGCGCCAATGAGCGTGAAATTGATCATTTCTTTCCTTTGCCTTCCAGCTCGAGCGCATAGCTGATGACGAGCGATTGCGCGAGGCACAGCGATGCGGTCAGCGAGCGGAACTGCCGCACTTCGGCATCCTTGATCTCGAAGGTCAGATCGGCCGCGCTGGCAATCGGACTCAGCCGGCTGTCGGTAATCGCGATGATGCGCGCCTTGCTCTCCTTCGCGGCCGTCGCGATCTGCGCCGTCTCCGGCGCATAGGGATTGAAGCTGATTGCAACCAGCAGGTCCCGGGCGCTCAGCATCCCGGCCTGTTCGGTCAGCATGCCCGCGACTCCGTCCAGCAGATAGGCGCGCTTGTCGATGTGCCGCAGCGCGTACGCCAGATAGGAGGCGACCGGGAACGAGCGGCGCAGGCCGACGATGTAGACGGCGTTGGCGCTGCGGATCAGGTCGATGGCGCGCTCCAGGTCCGCCTTGCGCACGGAGTCCCGGAGGTGCTCGAGCGCCAGGATGTTGCTGTCCGCGAACTCGCGCATCACGTCGTGCGGAGCGATCGAGCCGTTGGCGCCGGCGCGGCGGTTGTACTGGCGGATGCGCTCGGCGTAACTCGGGCTCGGCTGCTGCGTCAGCATTTCGTCGCGGAACAGCTCCTGCATCTGACTGGCGCCGTCGTAGCCGAACGTCTTGGCGAACCGCACGATCGTCGACGGCTGCACATGACAGCGGTCGGCGATCACCGCCAGCGTCTGCAACGCCATGTCGTTGGGATTGTCGAGCACGTACTTCGCCACCTGCTGCAGGCGCGGGCTCAGCTCGTCGTAGCTCTTGACGATCTCGGCGCGAAGCTTTTCTGAGTTGCTGGGTGCGTTCACTGGTTTGCTCGTTGCCGCGGCGCTCGGATGCTATCGACGTTGTAACAGGAATTTCAAACACGCGCGGCATAGTGCGGGCGCCCGCGCGGCGTGGTCTCAAAATAGAAAAATGGAACATTTATTACAATACTTGTTCCATGCGAAATATTCGTTCTATACTCGGCCGCGGCTGGAATGGGTGGATTCCAAGTTCAACTGAACAGCAGCCGGTGCGGGCCGGCATCGATGGGGGACTAAAAATATGGTGCGTCACCACTATTCGTTGCTGGCGGCAGCGATCGCTACGGCATTGTCGCTGGCGGCTGTGTCCGCCGAGGCCGGCGACGTCGCGGGCCGGGTTACCGAAGCGAGCAGCGGACGCCCGTTGCCGAACGCAACGGTGCGCGTGCCCCAGCTCAACCGTTCGGTGCAGGCCAATCGCTCCGGCGAATACCGGCTCGACGGCGTGCCCGCGGGTACTTATGCAGTGGAGGTCGATTACGTCGGCCTGCCCGGTGCGAAGGGCAGCGTGACGGTGGCCGAGTCCGGCATGGTCGAGCGGGACTTCTCGCTCGGCACGACGCCCGAGCAGCTGGGGGTGGAGGAGATCACTGTCACCGGCTACCGCTTGGCGCAGATCACCGCGCTGCAGGACAAGAGGGCGTCGCAGACGATCAAGGAGTCGGTGACTGCCGATGACGCCGGCAAGCTGCCGGACCAGAACGCGGGCGAAACGCTCGCGCGCGTGGTCGGCGTCGCGGTGACGACGGACCAGGGCGAAGGGCGCTACGTGACGATCCGCGGCATCGACGCCGCACTCAGCAACGTCACGATCGACGGTCAGATCATCGGCTCGCCGGAGGGCGACACGCGCCGCGTCGCGCTCGACACGGTGCCTGCCGACATTCTTTCGAAGCTCGAAGTCATCAAGTCGGCCACGCCGGACCTCGACGGCAACGCGATCGGCGGCACGATCAACCTGGTGACGCCGAGCGTCTTCGACGATCCGGACGGCCGCTTCTTCTCGGCGACCGCCGACTACGGCTACTACGACCTCGGCGGGCAGAACCCCTGGGGCGGGAGCGTCGGGTGGGGCAGCACTTTCGACGATCGCTTCGGCGTCGTGCTGTCGGCCAGCTATTCCGACCGCGAGTTCAACTCGCACAACGTGCAGGGCGGCGATCCGTGGGTGCTGGACGATGAAGCCGGCATCCTGCTGCCCGATGAGATGGGCAAGCGCGACTACCTGATCCGCCGCGTGCGCAAGGGCTTCGTCGCGAACCTCGAATTCCGGCCGAGCGACGACCTGAAATTCCACTGGCGCAACCTCTACAACCGCTACGAGGACACCGAGGAGCAGCCGGAAGTGACCCTCGACTATCGCAACGGCGATCTCGAGAACCAGACGGCGACCTCGGGCACGTTCACCGAGGGCGAGGGCGAGCGCATCAACACCAAACGCTGGGAGATCCAGTCGATCCTGTCCTCGACGCTCGGCGTCGACTGGACGGTCGGCGACTGGAACATCGCGATCTCCGGCACCTACGGCGAGACCAAGCAGGACACGCCTTACGACAATGCGTACATCTTCGAGACGGCTGACGAGCTGCCGATGACGTACGACATCTCGGACAAGTTCTGGCGGGTCGACGCCGGTCCGGAGTTCGAGGATCCGGCGAACTTCGAGTTCAGCGAAGCGGACCGCGGACATCAGCTCATCGAGGAAGACCTGCGTATCGGCCAGGTCGACTTCAAGCGCAGCTTCATCTGGAACGACCGCGACGGCTATCTCAAGTTCGGCGCCAAGTACATCTCGCGCGAGAGCACGTCGGACCAGGACATGGTCGTGTACGATGGCTTCGACGGCGACTTCCTGTTGAGCGACGTCGCACGCGCCGGCGATCCGGATTTTTATACCAGCGAGCGCAGCTACTACTCGTTCGGGCCGTACCCGGACTACAGCAGCGCCGACCAGTTCTTCCGCGACAACGAGGGCCTGTTCGAGATCAGCGACGAGGACACCATCGCCGAGTCGTTCGGCGTCGACTATCGCGTCAAGGAGACGATCAGCGCCGGCTACCTGATGGGCCAGATGCAGGTCGGCACCGCGACGTTCATCGCCGGCGCCCGCATCGAGCGCACGGACACCGACTTCGACGCTTACGACATCCAGTTCGTCGACGGCGATGCGCCGAATCCGCCGCCGCAGGTGCACGGCGAGAAGAACTACACCAACGTGCTGCCGGACCTGCTCATGACCTGGGCGATCCGCGACGACCTGCTGCTGCGCGCGGCGTGGACCAACACCATCGGCCGGCCGTCGTACGAGCAGAACGTGCCGTTCCGCATCTTCGAGATCGAGCTGGACGACGAGGGCGATCCGGACGACCCGACGGACGACGAGTTCGAGGGCGCGATCGAGCGCGGCAACTCCGACCTCGACCCGCTCGAGTCGATGAATTACGACGTCGCGCTGGAGTGGTACCTGCAACCTGCCGGTCTGCTCTCGGCCGGAGTGTTCTACAAGGACATCGATAACCCGATCTACAATCGGCTGCAGATCCTCGAAGACGAGGAGTTCGAAGGGCGCTTCTACTCGGAGCTCGAAATCCAGCAGTTCCAGAATGCGCCCTCCGGCGAGATCATCGGCGTCGAGCTCGGTTTCCAGCAGCAGTTCACTTCGCTGCCGGGGCTGCTGCGCGGCCTGGGCGTGTCGCTCAGCTACACCTGGACCGACAGCGAGTCGGAAGTGCAGGTGCTCGACACCACGCGCAAGGTGCCGTTCTTCCTGCAGTCGGAGCACATTGGAAACATCGCGCTGTTCTACGAGCTCAGCGGGCTGGAGCTCCGTCTCGCCTACGCCTATCGCAGCGAGTACCTCGACGCGATCGGCGACACCGCGGACCAGGACCTGTACGTCGACACGCACGGCCAGCTCGACTTCAAGGCGAGCTACCAGTTCACGAAGCAGGCCTCGGCGTTCATCCAGTGGCAGAACATCAACGACGAGCCGCTGCGCTTCTACAGCGGCGACCGCTCGCGGCTTGCGGAGAACGAGATCTACTCCTGGAACATGCTCGCCGGCATGACCTTCAAGTTCTGAAGGCGGGTCGGGCCGACAGGAGCTGACGTGTCAGGCTGACGTCAGGTCGGCGGCTGCATCATGGCCTCATGAGCTGGATGAAAGCTGCGATTGCGGGACTCCTGGTGTGTGCAGCGATCGTGCTGGGCGTGGCGGCGAGCGTCGCCGATGACGACGAGCGCGGCCGGCATGCGCGCGAGCACGAGGAGATGCGCGCGGCTCTGCAGCGCGGCGAGGTCCTGCCGCTGCCGAAGATCCTGGCCATTGCGCAGGAACAGGTGCCCGGCGACGTCATCGAGGTCGAGCTGGAGAGCAAGCGCGGCGCTCTGGTCTACGAGATCAAGGTGCTGACGCAGAGCGGGCGCGTGCGCGAAATCAAGATCGACGCGCGCAACGGCAAGGTGCTGAAGATCGAGGACGACTGAGTGCGGGCGCTGATCGTCGAAGACGAAGCCGCGGTCGCCGACGACCTGGCGCGCGCGCTGGCCGCGGCCGGCTTCGTGGTCGATGTGGCGAGCGACGGCGACGACGCCTGGTTCAAGGGGAACACCGAAGACTACGACGTCGCCATCCTGGATCTCGGGCTGCCGCGCATCGATGGTCTCTCCGTGTTGCGCCGCTGGCGCGACGACAATCGACTGTTCCCGGTGATCATCGTGTCCGCGCGCAACGACTGGACGGAGAAGGTCGCAGGCATCGAAGCCGGCGCGGACGATTATCTGGGTAAGCCGTTCGAGATCGTCGAGCTCATCGCGCGTGTGCGCGGGCTCGTTCGCCGCGCCGGCGGGCGTGCATCCTCGTCGATCCGCATCGGCGCCCTCGTGCTCGACACGCACCGCATGTCGGCGACCTATGCAGGCCGACCGGTCCGCCTCTCGCAACTGGAGTTCCGTTTCCTGCACTACGTCGCGCACCAGGGCGGTCGCGCCGTTTCTGCCGGCGAGCTCGCGGAGCACTTGTACGGCGCGGCGGAATCGGGCGATACCAATGCGATCGAGGCGCTGGTCGTGCGGCTGCGACGCAAGATCGGGCCGGAGGTGATCGAGACCCGGCGCGGGTTCGGCTATTGCCTGGCCGGTGAATCGAAGTGAAGCCGCGCTCGCTGCGCGTCCGGCTGTTGCTCGGCGCGGCGGTGGCGATATTCCTCGCGTTGGCGGCCGCCTGGGTCGTCATGACGCTGCTGTTCGAGCGTCACATCGAGCGTCGCGTGCGCGCCGAGCTGATTCGCGAGGGAATGCAGCTCGCAGCCAGCCTTTCGATCGCGTCCGACGGAGCACCGCTGCTCAGTCGGGAGCCCGGCGACCTGCGTTTCGCCGAGCCCGCCAGCGGTTGGTACTGGCAGGTGACGACCGCGCGCGGCAGTCTCGCCTCGCGCTCGCTCTGGGACCAGAGTCTGCCTGCATCGCAGGTCGCGGGCGCACGCGACTGGAGCACGCGGTTCATAGCCGGGCCGTTCGAGGAGCAGCTGCTGCTGGTGGAGCGCGTCGTGAAGCCCGAGCGCAACGGCCCGGAGGCGCTGCTGCAGCTCGCGTCCGAGAACAAGTCGCTGCACGAGGCGCGGCGCGAGTTCGGCGCGGAGCTGGCGGTTTTTCTGGTGCTGCTCTGGGCGATCCTGTCGGCAGCCGCCTGGACGCAGGTCGCGCTGGGCCTGAGGCCGCTTGCCCGCATCCGGGATGAAGTCGATGCACTGAAGCGCAGTTCTCGCGAGCGCATGGCCGCTGCTCCCGCGCAGGAGGTCGAGCCGTTGGTGCGCGCGATCAACGAGCTCGCCGATGCGCGCGAGAAGGATCTGACGCGCGCACGCCGCCGGGCGGCGGATCTCGCCCATGCGTTGAAGACGCCGCTCGCTGCAATCGCCGCGCAGAGCCGCCGCGCGCGTGAGGCGGGGGCGGCGGATGCGGCCGATGGATTGGAACGTGCGATCCAGGCGGCGAGCGCGGCGGTGGATCGCGAGCTCGCTCGCAGTCGGGCTGCGGCTATTCGCGCGGCGCCAGGCGAGGGCAGTGCAGTGGTCCTGCCCGTGATCGAGGCCGTCGTTGGCGTAGTCGAGCGTGCCGAGTTCGTGGCGCAGGTCGTGTTCGAGGTCAACGTGCCGGCCGACCTGACGGTGCCGGTCGCGGCGGAGGATCTGCTCGAGCTGGCCGGTGCGCTCATCGAGAACGCCGCGCGCTATGCCCGGCGGCGCGTGCTGATCGATGGCTCGCAAACTGCCGGCGGTCGCGTCCTGAGCGTCGAGGACGACGGGCCCGGAATGGGTCCCGCGCAGATGAACGACGCATTTGCACGCGGCGCGCGCCTGGACGAGGCGGGCGGCGGTCACGGTCTCGGTCTGGCGATCGCTCAGGATCTGGCGGAAGCGACCGGCGCGCAGATCTCGCTGGCGCGCTCCGAGCTCGGCGGTCTCAAAGTCGCGATCGTCTGGGGACGATCGCTGACGGCAACCTGACGGCCACCGCGGTCGTCGCGTCAGGTGCGCGCACGCATGCTGGTCTCATGACGTCGGTTCGCTCGCTCGCAACGCTCTTGGTGCTCGGCTCGCTTAGCTTGGCGGCGCCGGCGTCGCAGGCAGAGGTGGGCGACGCATCGCCGGTTACGGTGTATCCGGCGTCGTTCTTCGACAGCACGCAACCTTCCTCCGCGTTCGACATGCTTGCGGTGTTGCCGGGTTACGACTTCAGCGAAAGCGATACCGACGTACGCGGCTTCGCCGGAGCAGTTGGCAACGTGTTGATCGACGGCAGTCGGCCCGCTGGCAAGCAGGAATCCCTGGAGACTCTCCTGCGCCGCATTCCGGCGGCCGCCGTCGAGCGGATCGAAGTGATTCGCGCGGGTGCACCGGGCATCGACATGCAGGGACAAACCGTCCTGGCGAATGTCGTCCGCCGGCGCGAAGCGCAAACACGCGGCACGCTCGAAGCGGGATCGGCGTTCTACGAGCGGGGCCTGCACGCGCCGCGCGCGGCGGCCGAAATCTCCCGGCGCAGCGATCGCGACCTGATCGAGCTTTCGGCGGCAGCCTACGAAACCGTCGATGACGAGCACGGCTTCGGCAGGCGGCCGCGGGTTGCGGGCGACGGCTCCCTGCTGCGGGATTCGATCTACGCGCAGGACGAGAGCGAGCGAGTGCGCGAAGCCGCAGCAGCCTACGAACGCGCTGCATTGGGTGGACGGCTGCGGTTGAGCACGTCGCTACAGAG
>Ga0111539_10000847_pt1 | contig 39853 bp, 33 predicted proteins | sample RhiMethybrSRZTD1_FD_79667 | JGI IMG/M metagenome (GOLD analysis project Ga0111539, IMG submission 79667) | Populus rhizosphere microbial communities from Tennessee, USA - Rhizosphere MetaG P. TD hybrid SRZTD1 (version 2) (version 2) | ecosystem: Host-associated > Plants > Roots > Rhizosphere >...
ACGGCGGTGACCATGCCGGCCACGATGACGAGGCTCCAGCCGCGTCGCCTCATCCTGTCAGCATAAGCGACTTGTCAGAGCGCGCAGGACTGTGCACACCGTACCCCTTATTTGACTTGTACTTGTCGGGGCCGTAGCATCGCTCGACGCATGCGGCCGACGATCGGATTGCTCCTCACGATCGGCGCGCTCCTCGTGCCCGCGACTGCGCGGGCCCAGGAGAGCAGCGCCATCGCCGGCCAAATCGTGGACCTGAGCGGGGCCCCGGTCGCCGGCGCCACGATTCGACTCACGGGCAACGGTCTGACGGCGGCGCGCACCGCCACCACGAACGACGACGGGCGGTATCGCCTGGCGCAGCTCGCGCCGGGCACGTACGTCATCGACGTCGAAAAGGCCGGGGTCGGCAGGATCTCGGGCACCATCGTCGCGTTCGCCGAACACGACACGGTCGGCGACTTCCTGCTCGGCCCGGTCAGCGAAAAGATCGCCGTCACGTCGTCGTCGCCGGACGTCAATCTCAAATCCACCGAGGTCAGCTTCACGTACAAGCGCGACTTCATCCAGGAGCTGCCGCTCGACCGCAGCTACATGGGACTGATGCAGCTCGTGCCGGGCATCGCCGACAACGGCACGTTCGCGCCGAACGGCGGCGGCAGCCGGCAGGACAACATCTACCTCATCGACGGCGCGAACATCACCAATCCGCTGTTCGGTTATCTCTCGACGGAAATCAACGAGCTCGACATCGCCGAAGTGCAGATCAAGCGCGGCGCGATCACAGCCGAGATGGGCCGATCGCAGGGGTTCATCACGAACGTCGTCACCAAGTCCGGGACGAACCGGCTCGCCGGCATGTACCGGTTCGAAGCGATCCCGGGCGCATGGATCCAGGAATCGGACAAGCAGGTGCGGTCGTCGACCGATCGCTGGATCAACGCCGTGGGCGCCGGCGCACCGCTGGTGAAGAACCGGGTGTTCGTGTACGCGTCGGGTCGCACGGTGCGATCGACGGCCAGCCTCTCGGCCAACTTGTTTGGCGAGCTGCCGGACCGCAAGGATCGGACGAACGAGGGCTTCGTCAAGGTCACCGCCATGCCGGCGACGTCGTCGGTGCTCAACGTCAGCTACCGCCAGCGTCCGTCACGGAGCGAGAACGCGGACATCGGCGCGGAGGATTCGCCGACGGTCAGCACCAACTCGGACGGTACGAATCGCGTGTTTGTCGCCGGCTACGACTGGCTGGCCGGCCAGCGCACGACCGTCAACGTGAAGGCCGTGCACATGGACGAGAACGCCGACACGGTCGCCGTCACCGACCTCGGCTTCCAGCCGCTGTTCGATCCGTTCGGGTTGGCGGCGATGGGACGGGTACGCGTCGGCGGCTTCTACGTCGGCGGGGCCGAACGCCGCGTGAACCGGCAGAACTACCGCGCGGACGAAATCCGCGTGACCGTGTCGCATCCCTTCGAAGCGGGACGCATGCTGCATCAGGTCAAGGCCGGCTACAGCTGGAGCCAGGGCCGCGAGGATCTCGCGCGCAAGACCAACGGCTGGGGCGACCTCAGCCCGCTGACGATCACGTTCCAGGGCGCGTCGCGCCAGGTGATCCGCGCGCTGTACTACCCCGAACAACCGGAGCAGCTCAGCCGGGGCCGCACCAACGCTATTTTCCTGCAGGACGATCTCGCGCTCTCGACGCGGTGGACGATCAACGCGGGCGTGCTCTTCAGCCGCGACCAGTTTATTCAGGACGCGGCCGAACCGATCCCGGGCGTGCCCGCGCCGGTCTTTCAACCCGGGCCGTTCCTGACGTTCGGGTTCGGCGAGCAGATTCAGCCGCGCGTCGGCGTCAACTACCAGCTCCGCGCCGGACAGGACGACAAGATCTACGCGAACTGGGGCCGCTATTCGGGACTCGATCAGAAGAGCGGCGCACGCAGCATGGCCTCGGCGCGCCTCTACCAGGAGCACGCCGACTTCGACGTGCTGACCGGCGCGCTGCTCCAGAAACAGATCGCGCCGGGCACCGCGTCGAAAGCGATCGCGGCGGGAACGCGACCGCCTTACATGGACGAGGTCGTCGTCGGCTACGCGACGCCGCTGCCGGACGGGTGGTCGCTCGACGCGTTCTATCTCTATCGCGACTCCGACCGGTTCATCGAAGACACCCCGACGGTGCTGCCGGAATCCGGGTTCGTGTACGCGAACGATCCCGTGGCGGATCGGAAATACCAGACGCTCGTCGTCGACCTCAACCGCAACTTCAGGGATCGCTGGGCGATGAACGTGAGCTACGCGTGGAGCCGGCTCTCGGGCAACGTGGACTTCGACTACGACCTTTCGACGCAGGTATTCAACACGGCGTCGCTCATCAACGACGGCCCCGGCACGTTCACCGCCGATTCCCTGCGGCACGGCGTGCTCAGCCAGGACCGGTCCCATGTGCTGAAGCTGCTGGCGACGTGGGTGCCGGAATGGCTCGAGAATCTCAGCCTCGGGATTTTCATGCGCACGCAGAGCGGCACGCCGTGGGAAGCGCGCGGACTGCCCTGGCCCAGCGGCAGCCAGCTGCTCCGCCTGCTCGAGCCGCTCGGCAGCCATCGCTCGCCGCTCTGGAGCAACGTCGATCTCGCGGCCAAGTACCGCTTCGGCCTGGGCGGCCGGCGGTCGCTCCGCCTCGAGGGACGACTCCTGAATGTGTTCAACCAGGAAACGGAACTGCGCGTGAACACGCGCCGCTACGACAACCCGCGTAACAATTCCAACATCCTCAATCCGCCGCCCGCGAGTTGTCTCAGTTGCTGGACCGACGCGTATGCGGCTCAGCAGTTGACGAACCAGACGAGCGGCACATTCGGGCAGCCCATCGCGTACGCGCCGCAGCGGCGGTTGCTTTTCGCGGTGTTGTTCGATTTCTAGGAGGGGGTGGGCTTCCGCCTTCGCACGAGGCTACGGCGGACCACCGTCGCCTCGGCGGAGGGGGTGGCCAGCCCGCCTTGCTGGACCGGCTTCCGCCGGCCCCTACGGCCTCAGAGGCGGCTGCCGGCGGCGCGCTTGAGCGTCGGACGCACGATCACGCCCTGCCGTTTGTGGAGCGCGTCCACCAGTTGTACCAGGTGCTGCTGCTGGCAGTGCCCCATCATCCCGATCTGGAACCAGTTGCGGCGCACGAGGTACTCGCTCTGGTAGGCAACGAGCAGGCCGTCGCGCTGGAGATCATCGCCGAGCGCGGTCGCGCTGGTGCCGGGCGGCAAGGCGATGGTCACGACGGCGGGCGTGGCGTGCTTGTCATCGACGAGAATCGGGAAGCCCATCTCGCGCAGACGCGGCCGGAGCCACCGCGAGAGGTCGGCGATCGCCTGGAAGGGCACGTCGGTCTCGAAGCGCGTCAGGGCGGCGTCGAGCGCCGCGATGAGATTCGACGAGTGCGTGAACGGGATGCCGTCTTTTTCGGCGTAGTACCCGAGATCGAGGTACCGCGGCAGCCGCGCCGGCTCCGCGCCGACTTCGTGCGAGTGAAAGACGAACGACAGGCCCGGCAGCGAGGCCAGCCCTTTGCCGCTGGCGCCTGACGCCAGATACACACCCTCGAGATCGAGTGGCATTACGCCGATGGCGCTGACGCAGTCGAGGCAGAGCGCCGCGCCGTGCTTGCGGGCGAGGCTGCGCAGCGCGTCGAGGTCGTTGAGCATGCCCGTCGAGGTCTCGCTCACGACGGCCCACAGCCACTTGGCGCCGGCCTGGATCATGGCTTGTTCGACGCGGGCGATGTCGATGCGCGCACCCCAGTCGAACTGGACCGCGCCATGCACGAGGCGCATCCGCCGCGCGTGGTCGATCAGCCGCTCGCCGAACTCGCCGTTGCTGACCACAATCCCGGGCGCGTCGAGGAGCGAAATCTGCCCCGCGACGACGTCGTTGGCGAGGGTCCCGGAGCCGAGCAGAATCTCGACTCTTGGCGCCCCGGCCAGCCGGCAGAGCCGGGCTTTCGTGCGCTGGAATTCCTCCCGGAACCGCGTGTCGCGGTGGTACACGGGAAGCCGCTCGAAGGCTGCCTGCACCTCCGGAGACAGCGGCACGGGGCCGGGCAGGAAGCTGACCGGCTCGCCGCGGCCCACGAATGCAGACGCGGAGGTCTCCTGGAATCCTTCGAAGGTGATGTACATCGGCTGGAACGGCGCGTCGTCGGTGCCCACGCGGGGACCAAATGGCACAAACCCCAGGTGCCGGTAGAGCTTCGCCTGGCGAAGCGTGCCGGAGATGATAGCCAGATCATAGCCCCGGGTCCGCCCTTCGCGGACCAGGAGGTCGATCAGGCCGCGGAACACGAAGCCCTTCCGGTGCGTCGGACGGACGGCCAGGAGCCGCAGCTCACAGATGGCGCGTCCCTCCGGCAGGTACTGGTCGACCTTCCCGAGCTTCTCATCCAGGGAAAAGGGGCGCTCCCCCCGGAGGGCGATCATCCCGACCACCCGCTGGTCTTCGACCGCAATGATGTAGACGTTCTGCTCGTGGAACCGATCCACGTGCCGGCGCTCGGCGTTCGCCTGGTGCTGCGGGATCTCCTCGACGAAGGTCTCGTAAGCCAGCTGGAAGACCTGTTCGAACTCCCAGAGGTCGCTCGCGATCTTGAATCCGACTGGGCCCGAGTAAGACACGATGGGGCGGGATTATAACCGGGTACGACGGCCTGGGAAGCGGCAAGTATGCGGGATCACCAATCTGTCTCCTGCCCTGATAGGATGCCGCGTATGTTGCGCAGGATTGCCCTCATCTTCACGCTGGCCGCGGCGCTGGTCGCCGCCGGCCGGGCCCAGCAGCCGGCCCCGCTCGCCTCGCTTCGCACCACGGCAGAATCCTCTGGCTTCAAGTCGACTTCGACGTATGAAGACGTCGTCAAGTTCATGAAAGCCGTCGATACGGCCTCCCCCAACGTCTATTACGTGCCGTACGGCAAAACGTACGAGGGCCGGGAGATGCCGATGGTGGTAATCGGCACCGGGCTGAACGACGGGAGTCCGGCGTCGGTCAGGGCCACGAACCGGCTCCGCGTCCACATCCAGGGAAACATCCACGCCGGCGAGGTCGAGGGCAAGGAGGCGGCCCAGGTCCTGATTCGCGAGCTGGCCCTGGGCCAGCACGCCGAGTGGCTCAAGACGATGGTGTTCCTCGTCACCCCGATCTTCAACGCGGACGGCAACGAGCGCTTCTCGCTGACCAACCGCCAGCGGCAGAACGGCCCGATCAACGGCATGGGCACCCGTCAGAACGCGCAGAATCTCAACATCAACCGTGACTTCATGAAGCTCGAAACGCCGGAAGGACGGGCGTTCGTCAAGCTCTGGAACGACTACGACCCGCAAGTCGGGTTCGACCTGCACACGTCGGACGGGTCGTATCACGGCTACTACCTGACCTACTCGCCGCCGCTCAATCCGGACACGAGCGACCTGATCATGTCGCTGATGAAGGATCAGTGGTTCCCGTTCGTGACGAAGAACATCAAGGCCAAGCACGGGTGGGACACGTTCTATTACGGCAACGCCCCGAGCGGCGGGCGCCGCGGCGCGGCGCCAGGCGGACCGGGCGCAGCCGGTACGGGGGCCGCGCCTCCCCCGCCGCCTCAGCCAGCGCCATCGGCGCCGCCAACCCCGCGTGCCTGGTCGACGTTCGAGCACGTGCCGCGCTTTCACAACAACTACGTGGGAATGCGCAACCGCTTCGCGCTCCTGAGCGAGGCGTACGCCTACGCGACGTTCGAAGATCGCATCAAGGTCACGAACTACTTCATGGAGGAGGCGCTCCAGTTCGCGCACGAGCACGTCGACCAGATCAGGAAGCTCGCGGCCGATGCCGACAAGGAATCGATCGTCGGCAAGACGCTCGCGACACGAGCGCAGTTCAAGACCGGCGGTCTCATCGACATCCTGATGGGTGAGGTCGAAGACGAGACCAATCCCGTCAACGGCGCCGTGATGAACCGGCGCAAGAACGTCGTCATCCCCGAGAAGATGACCGACCGGCTCTGGTTCGAGCCGAGCGCCACCGAGGTCGCCGGCACGGAGTACTACGTCCCCGCGAACGCCACGAAGGCGCTGGAGGTCCTGCGCGCGCACGGGATCCAGATGCGTCCGGTGACGCAGCCGGTCAGCGGCGTCGAGCAGTTTGCGATCACGGGCAACACGCAGCGTCCGGCCAACCCCAGCAGCATCGACACTGGCAGCCACGGTCTGCGCACGCTGCAGGGCGACTGGCAGGCGGCCACCGACGGGACGGTCCCGGCCGGCGCCTTTGCCGTGCCGATGAACCAGCCGCTCGCGCGGCTGGCGTTCTACTTGCTCGCGCCGACGTCCGACGACGGCCTCACGGCCTGGAACTACCTCGACGACCTGCTGCAGGACGCGAAGGTGTACCCGATTTTGAGAAAGAAATGACATCGGGAGTCGTTTTACGAAAATCGTAAAACGACTCCCGATGTCGTTTTCTCCATGTGGATCGATCGTCAGCTCAGGAACCGCGACATCACCGACGAGCGGGTGCTCGCGGCGATGGCGGCGGTGCCGCGCGCCGAATTCGTGCCCGCGGCACTTCGACACGAGGCCACCGACGACACGCCCCTCCCGATCGGCCACGGCCAGACCATCTCCCAGCCGTACATCGTCGCGTGGATGACGCAAGAGCTGGATGTGCAGCCCGACGCGCGCGTCCTGGAGATTGGCACCGGGTCCGGCTATCAGACGGCGATTCTCGCTGAGCTCGGCGCCGACGTCTACAGTCTCGAACTGATTCCCGAGCTCGCCGACCAGGCGCGCGCGACACTCGAACGCCTCGGGTACGGCGCGCGCGTGCACCTGCGGACCGGGTCCGGCTACGGCGGCTGGCCGGAGGCCGTGCCCTTCGATCGCATCCTGCTCACCGCCTCACCGCCGGAGCTGCCGGCCGTGTTGATCGATCAGCTGGGTGACCCTGGCCGGCTCGTCGCGCCGGTCGGGACCGACTGGCAACGCATCGTGATCGTGGACAAAGCGGACGGGCGTACGCGTCAGCGCGAGTCGATCCCGGTGCGGTTTGTACCCATGAAATAGCGCGGCTCGGGTCGTGAGCCGCGAGTCGTAGCGCGGCTCGGGTTGTGAGCCGCGGGACGCGGCGTGGCGGCGTGGCGCCGTGGCGGCTCAAACCCCGAGCCGCCCTACGTACCGTCAGCGACGCACGTCCGACGCGATCTACCGCACCAGCCGCGCGATGTCGTTGTAGATGACGGTGACCATGAGCAGGACGATGAGCGCCGCGCCCACCATCAGGATGCGCTCTTTGACCTGCAGGCTCATGTCGCGCCGGAAGAGGCCCTCGACCGCCAGAATCGCAATCTGACCGCCGTCGAGCACGGGCACGGGCAGCAGGTTCAGCAGGCCGAGGTTGAGGCTCAGCATCGCCATCAGCTCGAAGACGTAGATCCAACCCATCTGCGCGGCGCTGCCCGCGAGATCCGCGATCGAGATGGGGCCCATGAGCTGACGCATCGGCACGTCGCGCTTGAACAGACCGACGACCGTCTTGCCGATCAGGACCGTGCTGTCCCAGTTCTGCTTGAGGCTGAGCTTGAAGGCTTCGATGAGATTCGGATCGACGCGTCGCGTTTCGACCGAGTAGATCGAGATACCGATCTTGCTCGACCCCGCCGGATACTCAGGGACGATCGTGATGTCCATCGGCTGGCCGTCCCTGAGGACGTGGAACACCATCGGCGTCGGCCCGCGGCCCTCGATGTACTTGATGATCGTCGCGCGATCGACCGTGGGCTGACCGTCCATCGTCACCAGGACGTCGCCCTTGCGGAGTCCGCCGCGATCGGCGGGACGGCCGGGATGGACGTCCGCTACCTGCGGCCGCAAGACGGGCCCGACGCCGAGCGATCCGAGCTCGTACTTCGACTCGGCGGTCGGCACGACGCGCAGGTCGATGCGCTGGCCGTTGCGATCCACCGCGATCTGAAGCTCACGACCCGCCTTCGGGAGGACGGCCATGCTGAGATCGTCCCACGTCGGAATCGTCTTGCCGTCGATCGACACGACGACGTCGCCCGGACGAATGCCGGCCTGCTCGGCGGCGCTGCCCGGCTGCACGGATCCAATCACGGCGGGCGCCGCGGAATAGAGCGGCACGTCCGCGCCGCGCGAGAGCACGAGCGTGAGCACGAGCACGGCAAGCAGGAGGTTCATGATCGGTCCGGCGAGGTACACCTGGAACCGGACCCACTTGCTCTTGGACAGGAACTCGTCCGGCGCGCCCTGCCGGTCGTCCTGCACGGTCTCACCCGCGAGCTTGACGTAGCCGCCGAGCGGCACCGCGCTGATGCAGTACTCCGTGTCACCGCGCCGGAACTTGAAGATCTTCGGTCCGAAGCCGAGCGAGAACGTGAGCACGCGCACGCCGTACCAGCGTGCGACCAGGAAGTGCCCCAGCTCGTGCACGAAGATCAGGACGCCGAGGACGAACAGAAATGTGACGGGCGTCGCGATGTAGGACCAAATCGTGCTCACTGAGGCTCCTGCTTTCTCTTACGACGATGGTAACGTACCGAGAGTTTCGCGGGAAAACGTCCGCGACCATGCGTCGGCGGCACGCACATCCGCCAGCGACTCCGGGGTGCCGAACCGTCCGGCCGCGGCGTCGAGCGCCTGCTCGATGGTGCGGGCGATCGCGGGAAACGGCAATCGCCCGGCGAGAAACGCCTCCACCGCCACTTCGTTCGCGGCATTCAGGACAATCGGCCAGGCACCGCCCTGCTCGAGCGCCCGGTAGGCCAGCCCCAGACACGGGAACCGCTCGGTGTCGGGGGGCTGAAACTCGAGCGCCGGCAGCCTGGTGAAGTCGAGCGCCGGCAGCGCGCCGTCCCAGCGATCCGGGTAGGAAAACGCGTACTGAATCGGGAGCCGCATGTCGGTGACGCCCAGCTGCGCGATCACCGACCCGTCCCGCAGCTCGACGAGGGAGTGGACGATCGACTGCGGATGAATGACGACGTCGATCTGCGAGGCCGGCACGCCGAAGAGCCATCGCGCCTCGATGACCTCGAGCCCCTTGTTCATCAGCGTGGCCGAATCGATCGTGATCTTCTTTCCCATCTGCCAGGTCGGGTGTCGCAGCGCGTCGGCGGTGGTCACGCGCTCGAGCTCCGCGCGGCTGAGGGTGCGGAACGGGCCGCCCGAGGCCGTCAGGATCAGCCGGCGCAGCTCATCCGGACGCCGGCCGTGCAGGCACTGGTGAATCGCGTTGTGCTCGCTGTCCACCGGCAGGATGGCCACGCGGTTTCGCCGCGCCGCGTCCATCATCAGCGCGCCGGCCATCACGAGCACTTCCTTGTTGGCCAGCGCGATGGTTTTCCCGGCGTCGATCGCGGCCAGTACGGCCTCGAGCCCGGCGGTGCCGGACGAGGCGCAGAGGACGATGTCCACGTCGGGATGCGTGGCGACCGCGATGAGTCCGTCGGTGCCGCAACAGAGCGCGGCGCGCTCGCCGGCGTCCAGACGGCGCGAGAGATCGTCCAGCGCGGCAGGCGTCGCGACACCCACCAGGCGCGGACGGTACTTCGCGGCCTGCTCGGCGAGCGCGGCGGTGTTCTCGCCGGCGGCCAGCGCGACGACTTCCAGCGCGTCGGGATGTGCGTCAACGACCGAGAGCGCACTTCGGCCGATCGAGCCGGTCGATCCGAGAATGGCGATGCGCTTCACGTGGTCAGCCAGAAATAGAAGACCGGCGCGGCGAAGAGATAGGCGTCGATGCGATCGAGAATGCCGCCGTGACCGGGGATCAGGTTCGAGCTGTCTTTCACGCCGGCGCTCCGCTTCAGCAACGACTCGAACAAATCGCCGGCGATCCCGAAGCCCGCGAGCAGCAGCGCACACCCGGCGGCCGCAGCGAGCGACAGCGGCATCGGCAGACAGTACCGGGCGAGGAGCGCGCCGGCAATCGCCGCGACAATCAGCCCGCCGACCGCGCCTTCGATCGTCTTGGCGGGGCTGACGAGCGGCGCGAGCTTGCGGCGCCCGAACGCGCGGCCCGTGTAGTACTGCGCCGAATCGCTCAGCGCGATGACGGTCACGAGCCACGTGAGCGCGCCCGGTCCGTGCACCACGCGAATCCAGGCGGCCGCGCCGAGCGGCAGCCCGACATACGTCATCGCCAGCGTGACGACCGCGGGCCCGGCCAGCGCGGCGGGTCTCAGTGAGCCGGAGGCGAGCGCCGCGAGACCCGCCGCGATCACGCCCGCGAGCAGCACGCTTCCGAGGAGATGGTCGGCCGCGAGTCCGTGCAGGGCGAACGCGGCGCACGCGAGCGCGGCCGCGACGGCGACGAAGGGCGCCGGCGGGACGTCACCGAGCCGCCGGAACAGCCCGGCGAGCTCCGCCCCGGCCAGCCCCGCCACGATCGAGGCAAGGACGACGGTCGCCCAGGGGGAGAGTACCCAGACGGTGGTGGCCACCACCGCCACGAGAACGGCCGCGCTCAGAACGCGCGTGCTCGACGCCATGACGTGGGGATCGATCGCAAGATGAGGACGAGCTTACCGCTTCCCGGCGCCGACCGGCTCGGAGGTGATGGCGCCGTAGCGCCGGTCGCGCTTCTGGTAGTCGACGACGGCTTCGAGCAGGTGCCGGGCCCGGAAATCGGGCCACAACGCCTCAGTGACCCAGATTTCCGCGTAGGCAATCTGCCACAGCAGGAAGTTGCTCACCCGCATCTCTCCGCTCGTCCGAATCAGCAGATCCGGATCCGGCTGTCCGGCGGTGTAGAGGTACGCGGCAAACGTCCGCTCGTCGAGGGCGGACGGATCGATCCCCGCCAGCATCGCACGGCGCGCCGCATCGACGATCTCCGCCCGGCCGCCGTACGAGAGCGCGATGTTGAACTGGAGACCTGTGTTGCCCGCTGTCCGCGCCTCGGCGGCCTCGAGCTCTTCGCGGATGTCGCGGTTCAGTCGATCGGGCTGACCGATGACCCGGAACCGGATGTTGTTCTTGAGGAGCGTTTTCAGCTCGAGCCGCAGGTAGTGCTTGAGCAGCCCCATGAGCGCGGTGATTTCGGTGTCGGGGCGCTTCCAGTTCTCCACCGAAAACGCGTAGAGCGTAAGCACCGAAATGCCCAGCCGCGCCGAGGTCTCCACGGTGTCCCGCACGGCGTCGATGCCGGCGCGGTGTCCCTCGACGCGCGGCAAGTGCCGGTTGGCCGCCCACCGCCCGTTGCCATCCATGATGATGGCCACGTGCCGCGGCAAGCGGCCGAAGTCCACGGCTCGTGCCAGCGCCTCGTCGGGCGATCCGGATGGTAACGCAGCGAGGAGCTCAGCGAGGGGCATGACGGACGCTCGATCTTAGCAAAAGCTTCTGTTAATGAGGCAATGGGGCAATGAGGCAATGGGGCAATACAAGCGCTTGTCTTTTCTGGCCGGGTCACCTTCGGACGAGTGTGCGTGCGACAAGTGTTTGAATTGCCTCATTGCCTCATTGCCTCATTGCCCCATTGCCCCATTAACCAAATTCAATAAGTCACAGACACCAAGGTGAGTCCGGACGCCGGCGCCGTCTGACCGGCGGCCTGACGGTCGCGGGCCGTGATGACGGCCGGCATGGCCTCGGGCGGACGCAGGCCGGCGCCCACGTCGGCCAGTGTCCCGACGATCGCGCGCACCATGTGGCGCAGAAATCCGTCGGCCTCGACGTCGAACACGATCTCGCCGCCCCGCTCGGTCACGTCGAACCGGTGGATCGTCCGCACCGTCCCGCGGACGGCGGCGCCACGGGCCTGAAACGACGCGAAATCGTGCCGCCCGAGGAGCGCCCGCGCCGCGGCGCGCATCGCTTCCACATCCCGCGGCTCGGGCGCATGCCACACGAACCAACGATCGAACGGCGACAACACCGACGTCGTCGCCATGCGGTAGCGGTACGTCTTGGCCCGGGCGTGATACCGCGCGTGGAATCCGGGTGGAGCGTCGACGGCGCCAATCGCGCGGATATCAGCGGGCAAGCGGACGTTCATCGCGCGCTGGATGCCGGAGGCCGGCACGTCGGTGTCGAGGTTCACCGTCGCGACTTGCCCCAGGGCGTGGACGCCCGCGTCCGTCCGGCCGGCGCCGACCACGGTCGGCGGCACCCCGCCGGAGAGCGGCGCCAGCGCCTCTTCGACGAGCTGCTGCACCGACACCCCGTTCAGCTGCCGCTGCCACCCCACGTAATTCGTGCCGTCGTAGGCAAGGGTGAGCTTTATGGTGCGCATCGTTAAGTTCGAACTTTGAAGCCAGAAGTTAGAAGTTATTGGCGCTCGTCGACGTCGGCACGCGTACTCTAACTTCCGACTTCTGGCTTCTCACTTCTAACCTGACCCGCGCCTTTCATGCCCTGGATCCCGGCTTCGTCACCGGCTGGCCGGCCTGGCAGAGCGGGCAGGCGTCCGGCTGGAACGTGTCGATGGTCAGCGCGACGAGCGATCGGAATGGCACGTTGAGCCTCGATGCGCCGCCGCTGCGATCGACGATCGCGCCGGCGCCGACGACCGCAGCGCCGGCCGCTTCGGCGACCGCGATTGTCTCGCGCGTCGATCCGCCCGTCGTCACGACGTCCTCGATGACGATGACGCGATCGGCGGCCGAGAGAGAGAAGCCGCGCCGCAGCGTCAGCGCGCTGTCCTGGCGCTCGGCAAAGATCGCGCGCACGCCGAGGGCGCGCGCCACCTCGTGGCCGATGATCAGGCCGCCGAGCGCCGGCGACAGGACCGCCGTGGCGCCAAGCGAGCGCAGCTCCTGGCCGAGCGCGCGGCCGAGCGTTTCAGCGTGCTGGGGGTATTGCAGCACGAGCGCACTCTGAAAATAACCGCGACTGTGCAGCCCGGACGTGAGACGGAAGTGTCCCTCGTGCAAAGCGCCGGACTGTTTGAACAGAGTCAGTACTGTCGATTGATCCATGTCTCGTTGTCAGGGCAGAGGGCAAAGGGCAGAGGGCAGAGAGGAGGGAAAAAGGGCGACAAGACAGAGGAAAAGGAACATGCCTCCCCTTTGCCCTCTGCCCTGTTTACCGTCGCAGAGTCTCTTCGAACAGACGCAAGATCCGCTTGTACTCATCCGCCCAGCTCGTCTCCTCGGTGAAGCCGTGATTCTCGACCGGGTACGGCGTGATCTCCCAGTTTTCCTTCCGGAGCTCGATCAAGCGCTGAACCAGGCGGACGGAGTCCTGGAAGAAGACGTTCGTATCGACCATGCCGTGCAGGATCAGCAGCCGCCCCTTCAGACCGTCGGCAAAGTAGATCGGCGAGCTCTTCTTGAACGCTTCCGGATCGAGCTGCGGCACATTCAGGATGTTCGAGGTGTACCCGTGGTTGTAGTGCGCCCAGTCGGTGACCGGGCGCAGCGCCGCGCCGGCGGCAAAGGTGTCGGGCGCGGTGAACATGGCCATCAGGGTAATGAAGCCGCCGTAGCTGCCGCCGTAGACGCCGATGCGCTTCGGATCCACGCGCTCGGTCTGCACCAGGAACTTCGCCCCGTCCACGACGTCGTCGAGATCGCGGCCGCCCATGTGACGGTAGATCGCCGTGCGCCAGTCGCGCCCGTAGCCTGAGCTGGCGCGGTAGTCTGGATCGAGCACGACGTAGCCGCGCGACGCGAGCAGGTTGTGGAACATGTACTCGCGGTAGTAGGTGGACCAGTACTTGTGCGCGTTCTGCAGGTAGCCGGCGCCGTGGACGAAGACGACCCCGGGCTTCCTCGGATCACGCTTCGCGCCGATCATCTCCGGCGTGAAGAGCCGCGCGTAGACATCCACGCCGTCACGCGTCTTGTAGGTGATGACCTTCGGATCGATCCACTTGAAGTTGCGCCACTCGTCGGTGGAACTCGTCGTGATCTGCTTCGCCTCGGCCCCGGGGGCGAGCGGCATCACCATCAGCTCGGGCGGTTTGGTGCTGTAGGAATAGACGACGGCCAGCGTTTTCTCGTCCGGTGACACGGTCACGTCGTGCGATCCGGTCGCCGTCGTGATTCTGGTCCTGGCGCCGCCGTCCACCGACAGCGTGTAGAACTGCCGCTCGCCGGGGTGCACTTCGTTCGTCGTGACGAACACGGTCTTGCGATCGCTCGACAGTTGGGCGCTCGTCACTTCCCACTTGCCGGTCGTGAGCGCCCGGGCCTGCGGCGTCGCGGCCGACACGTCGAGCGAGTAGAGGTGCATCCAGCCGTCTTTCTCGGAGAGGAAGAGCACGCGCTTGTTGTCGGCCAGCCAGGCCACGCCCGCACCCGCGCCCGCGCCGCCGCCGAAGCCACCGCCTCCCCCGCCGGACACCGTCACCGACGACTCCCGGATCCAGGCCTCGTCGTGCAGCGTGTCGATCACGGCCGCCTTGCCCGTCGCCGGATCCACTTTTACGAACCAGCGATCCTTGTTGTCGAGCGAGCGCACGGCGATCACGCTGAGCGATCCGTCGTCGGAGTACTCGGGCATGCCCCAGTTGAGGAGTCGCGGCACGTCGGGATCGTCAGACTTGGCCTTGCGTTCGGTGCCGGTGAAGGCGGACGCATCCGCCCACACGGTCTTGTTCTCTTTCAAGTCGAGAATCGCGAGCGCGCGCCGCGTCTGCGCGTCGCCGACGTTCGTGCGGCCGGAGATCATCTCGGGATACGCGGACTCGGTCACGTAGTTCGGCGTGTCCTGGCCGCGCGACGACGTGCCGTCGGGCCGCTCGGTGATGCCGACCCACACGTAGCGTTCGTCTGTAGACAACTGCAAGTCCGCGAGCGTCTGGCGCGGCGTCAGCGGCAGCCGTGCAATGGGCGGAGCATCGGGCCCGGCGGCCGCCGCCCCGCCGCGGCCGCCTCGGCCGCCGCGGCCAGCGTTGCGCTCTTCGATCTGCTTGCGAATGAACTCGAACAGATCGCGTTCCTGGTCCTGCAGGAACCGCTGCGAGTCGGTCGTCGCCGCGGCCGTGCCGGCCGCGCCGGCGCCGGTACCGCCGCCGCGCTGCCCGCCGCCGCCGCGCCCGCCACCGAGCGTGCCGGCGCCCCGTCCACCGGCGGCCGCATTGGCCGCGGTCGCGGCTTCGGGCGCGACGATGTCAGTGAGCTGAGCGAACGGAATGGCCGTCGCGGTGTCGAGGGAAATCAGAAACAGATTGCCGTCGCGCATGAACGTGACGGCGGTGTCGTTGCGTGCCCATCGCGGCGCGCTCTCGGCCGCGCCCGTGCGCGTGAGGAAGCGGCGGGCGCCGGTCGCGACGTCGTACATGACAATGTCGCCGCTTTCTGCGGCCAGCACACGACGACGGGTGCGATCGAAGCGTCCGGTCTGGGGCACGTCGAGCGTGCGCGCTTCTTCCGGCGTCAGTTGTGTGAGCCCGGAGCCATCCTTGTTCACGGCATACGTCGCCGTCCGCGCATCACTGGCCTTCTGCCACGTGAAGTAGATCTTCGACGAATCTCTCGACCAGCGAACCGCCGACGGCGGGGATCCGACGAGCTTCGGGCCGCGCATGATGCTGTCGACGCTGAGCATCGACACGGGCGTGGAGGACGGGGCGGGCCGCTGATCGGCGGCCAGCCAGGAACTGCCGGCGAGGACCAGTAGGACGAAGATCGGCGTACGGCGCATGGTTTGCACTCTCCGCTGCAAGCCTGGACGGTAGGGCGGTAATTCGGGATATCGCGGGGGTGGCCCTTCCGGAAAACGGGACGGCACGATCCCAATATCGCGAAACCAGGCCGCTAGTATATCCGTCAAAATCTCCGCCGGGTTTTCCGCCGGCGGCTGGAGCAGAGCATATGGTCTACGTGCAATGGATGAGGGGCGCGCGGCGTGGCGTCGGGACGATGGCGGTCGCGATCGTCGCGTCGGTCGGTGTGCCTGTTTTCGCGCAACAGTCGGCGGCCCCCCGTGCCCCGCAGGGCGCGCAGCCGCCGGCGCCCGCCGGCCAGGTGCTGCAGCTCTCCATGGAACAGGCTGCGACCATGGCTATCGAATACAACCTCGGCGTCAAGGCCGAGCGGCTGAACCTCGACGTGGCCTCGCAGGACGTGGCGGTGTCCAAGGCGTCGTTTCTGCCCGTCGTGTCCTTCGGCATCAACCGCAACAACCGCCAGCAGCCGCCGCAGGCGTTCGCCGACGGCACCGAGAGTATCGCGTCGAGCAACAACATCGCCGGAAATGGCTCGGTCCAGCAGAACCTGCGCTGGTTCGGCGGCCAGTATCAGGTGCGGTGGGACGCCAACCGACTCGCGACGCTCGGCGGCGGCAGCACGTTCAATCCCAACCTCGGCTCGACGCTGAACATCGCCTTCTCGCAGCCGCTCTGGCGTGATCGCGAGATCGATCCGCTGCGCGGCGGCCTCGAGGCGAGCGAGCGCCGGCGCGTCGTCGCCGATATCGCGCTCGAGCAGCAGTTGATCGCCACCGACGTGTCCGCGCGTCTGCTGTATCTGAATCTGGTCGCCTCGATCGAAGGCCTCAAGGTCGCGCGCGAGAACCTGGGGATTCGCCAGGAATCGCTCAACCAGGCGCGCGCGCGCGTGGCGGTCGGCGCCTCGGCACAGATCGAGGTCATCCAGGCCGAAGCGGAAGTCGCCAACAACCGCGAACAGGTCATCGTCGCCGAAGCGCAGATCTCGTCGGCGGAGGACAACCTTCGCACGCTGATTCTCGATCCGTCCCGCCCCGACTACTGGACGGTTCGCCTCGAGCCGACGGATCAAATCGCCCTGACACCCCGGCAAATCGACGTGGACGCCGCCATCAAGAACGCGCTGTCCAACCGGCTCGACCTGGTCATCGCGCGGCGCAATCTCGAAATCACGGATCTGAACATCAAGGTCGGCCGGAACAACACGCTGCCGGCGATTGATTTCAACCTCAACTACGTCGCCTCGGGCAGCGGCGGCGTACAGCGGAGTGCGAGCGGGGTCATCGAGCGCGGCTTCGGCTCGGTCCTCGGCGACGCCTTTGGCGGCGAGTTTCCGAGCTGGACCGTCGGCGTTCAGGTCCAGTACCCGATCGGCCAGACGGCGGCGATCGCGCAGTACACGCAGGGCCAGGTCCAGAAGCGGCGTCAGGAGCTGACACTGCGCGACTCCGAGCTCGAGGTGGTGCGTCAGGTGCGTGAAGCCGGGCGCCAGGTCCAGAACAGCCTCGAGCGGATCCAGGCGACGCAGGCCGCGCTCACAGCGACCGAGCAGCAGCTCGAGGCGGAACGGCGGCGCTTCGCGGTCGGCCTCTCGACGACGCTCGACATGCAGATTCGTCAGAGCCAGCTCGCGCAAGCGCGCGTCAACGAGCTCAACGCACGCATCTCGTACAACCGTGCGCTCATCAACTTCGACAGGGTGCAGAAAACGCAGTAGGCACTGACGAACGCGGTCCGCGGACCTCGAGAATCAGAGGACTTCAAGAACTCAACCCCGCATCACTTCAGCTATAGTCCTCCCCGGTGCCGAAGCTGACCGTGACGGTCATCACTCGGAACGAGGCGGCCAACATCGACGCCTGTCTGGAGTCGGTCGCGTGGGCCGACGAGGTGCTCGTTGTCGACTGTGGTAGCGCCGACGGGACCGCCGACCTGGCCCGGGCCCGCGGCGCGCGCGTGATCGTCCGCGATTGGCCCGGCTACTCGGCGCAGAAGAACTTCGCGGCGAGCGAGGCGGGCCACGACTGGATTCTGTCGGTGGATGCCGACGAGCGCGTCACGCCCGACCTGGCGGGGACCATCCGGTCCGAGCTCGCCGCCGATCCCGCCGTCGCGGGGTTCCGCATCCCGCGTGTGACCTGGCATCTGGGCCGCTGGATCCGGACGACCGACTGGTACCCCGACTACCAGTTACGGCTCTACGACCGGCGGCGGGCGCGCTGGAAGCTGCGACGGGTTCACGAATCGGTCGAGGCGGACGGCCCGGTCGGTCAGCTTCGCCACGATCTGCAGCACTACGCCTACCGCGACATCGCGCACCACCACGAGACAATGGATCGATACACGACGCTCGCGGCCGAGCAGATGTACGAGGAAGGCCGGCGCGCGGGGCTGACCGATCTCGTCCTGCATCCGCCGGCGGCCTTCCTGCGCAATTACGTGCTGAAGGGCGGCATCCGCGACGGTGCCGCCGGCTTCATCATCTCGTCGATGAACGCGTACTACGTGTTCCTGAAGTTCGCCAAACTCTGGGAGAAAACGACATCGGGAGTCGTTTTACGAAAACCGTAAAACGACTCCCGATGTCTGCCATGCGCAGCGTCCACATCGATACGGCGGAGACCTGGCGCGGCGGCCAGAATCAGGTGCTCCAGCTCGTTACCGGTCTCGAAGCGATCGGCACGCCGGCCGTGCTCGTCGCGCACGAAGCCGGCGAGCTGAAACGGCGCGCGCAGGAAGGGCTGCGCTTCATCGGCTTCCGTCCGCGCAGCGAGTTCGACGTCCACGCGGCCTGGCAGCTCGGCAAGGTCCTCCGCGACGTGCAGCCCGACATCGTCCACGCGCACGATCCGATGGCCGTCGCGCTTGCCGCCATGGCGCTGCGCATGGCGAATGGCCTCCCGCAGCGGCCGGTCGTCGTCGCCGCGCGACGGGTGGACTTTCACCTCAAGCGGCACGCATTTTCGAAGTGGAAGTACCGCCACGTCGACGTGTTCATCGCCGCCTCGCGGGTCATCGCCGGCATCCTCGCCGGCGACGGAATCGCGCCAGACCGGATCGAGACCGTCCACGACGGTGTGAACGTCGGCTTCATCGAAAAGCTGGAGACGGTCGACGCACGCGCGGCCTACTGGTTGCCGCGCAACGTGCCGCTCGTCGGCAACGTCGCGGCGCTGGCGGCTCACAAGGGCCAGCGCCATCTGGTCGCGGCCGCTGCGCGCGTCGTGCGAACGGTCCCCGACGCGCGGTTCCTCATCATCGGCGAAGGCGAGTTGCGCGAGCCGCTCGAGCGCCAGATCAAGGAGCTCGGCCTCGAACGGCACGTCCTCCTCGGCGGATTCCGCACCGACGCGGTCAGCTTGATGAAATCGTTCGACCTGTTCGTGATGAGCTCGCTGACCGAAGGACTCGGCTCGTCGATCCTCGAAGCGATGGTGAGCCGCCGTGCGGTGGTGGCCACGCGCGCCGGCGGGATTCCCGAAGTCGTCGTGGACGGCGTGACCGGCCTGCTGGTGCCGCCGCACGACGAGGGCGCACTCGCCGACGCCATCATCAAGGCGCTCGCCGACGATGCGCTCAGGGCGCGCCTCGGCGAAGCGGGCCGCCGGCGCGTCGCGGAAGAGTTCAGCGTCGAGCGGATGGTCGAGCGCACGCTCGACGTTTACCGCCGCCGCGCCGCCGCCGCACGCGATCTCGTCCCGCGCGGGTGACACACGCCGGCGAGCGGACACTGCTCGTGCCCCTGCCGTGTCCCGAACCCGCACGCGCCCATCATGCTGAGGTGACAGAGCGCAAAATCGTAGCGGACCGGATCGTCGGGGTCGAGCGTCCGCAGCGCGCTCGTGATGTCGGCCGCCATCTTCCAGCCGGGCGTGTGCCGTCGCGTCAGGCCGAGACACCGGCCGACGCGGATCGTGTGGGTGTCGAGCGGGACGACGAGTTGCCGCGCAGGCACCGTCGTCCAGCCGCCCGGATCCACGCCGTCCCGCCGGACCATCCAGCGGAGAAACAGATTGAGGCGCTTACAGGCCGAACCCGTGGACGGCCGGGAAAAAAAGTAATAAACCCCCGGACCGGCCGGCACGCGGCGATACGCCGGCCGCAAGTCCACGACGCGGGCTCGCGCGGAAAACTGCTCCAGGGCGCCGCTGACGTCGTCTGCGGCCGGATCGAGCCCGGCGGCGAAGGCCCGCTCCAGCGATCCCGATTCCTCGAGCAGAACTCGCAAAATCCACAAGAGCGCGACGAAATCGTCGCCGCGGGTCCAGCGATGCACGAGCGGCCGCAAAGCGGTGCCGTCGCTGGCCGGCGTGAACGATCGCACGAAGCGCGCCGGCTCCGGACCCATCACCCGGCACACGGCTTCCACCGACGTGAGCACTGAGGCCACGCGGCCGAAGGCCAGACCGGCAGCGACGAAGCCGACGATCTCGCGATCCTCGACGCGCGAATACCGCCGGACGATCTGGATGGGATCGGCCGCGGAGTCGGCGAAGTTGAACGAGTCGTACAGACGATCGAGCGCGGTTTTCGCCGGACGTCCGAGGCTCGCGCCGGCCGCGCTGGTCACTAAAAGCTCGTGATCGGCACGCCGGCCTGGCACATGGGACAGGACGCCGCACGGTGATTCTCGGGCGCCGGGTACTCGGTCAGCGCGACGTTCGGGACGCCGGTCTCGACCACCGCTTCGAGACGGTCGCAGATTTCCGCGGTCGCGATCACGACGCCGCCGGCCTCCTCGATCACGTCTTTCGCGCGGCCGAACGTCTCGCCCGTGTTGCGCACGTCATCAACGAGCAGCACCCGTTTGCCGTCGACCACGCCGCGATAGAACGCGCGGAGCGCGAGGCCGCCGGACGCGTCGTTCGACAGCGGCGCAAAGCTCGTGGCCGGATGCGACAGGCTCCGCTGCCCGTCGAGCAGGCCGGCGATCGTGTGGGCGAAGAGCGCGCCGCCAAGGACCGGGCCGGCGACGACGTCGGTCGTGCGGACGACCTCTTCCGGCAGGACGTCGATGAGATCCTGAGCGAGCCGCCAGATGAGCGACGGCTGGCGGAAGATCCGGTGCGGGTTGAGGTATACGCGGCCGTGGAAGCCGTTGCCGTAATCGAAGTGGCCGTCGAGCATCAGGACGCCCGATTCCTGGAGATTCTTGAGCGCCTGACGGCGCAGATCGTCACGACGGGTCATGCCAGCCTCGTCCCACCAGATCCTCGTTCACGAACAGCACGCGTCCCCCCACCATCGTCGCGCCCACGGCGCCTTTGAGTGTCCAGCCGTCGAACGGCGTGTTCTTCGACCTGGACTTGAATGCCGCCGCCCGGACGGTCACCGTCGCGTCGGGCACGAGCACGGTGATGTCGGCCGGCGCGCCTTCGGTCAGCGTCCCGCCAGGCAGCCCGAGCGCGCGCGCCGGGTTGATCGTCAGGAGCTCGACCAGCCGCGGCAGACCGATCACCCCGGCATGGACGAGCCGATCCAGGCACAACGGTACCGCCGTCTCGAGTCCGACGATCCCGAACGGGGCGCGGTCGAACTCGAGCATCTTCTCGTCGGCGTGATGCGGCGCATGATCGGTGGCGATGACGTCGATCGAACCGTCGCGGATCCCCTCGATCATCGCGTCGCGGTCGGCGGCCTCGCGCAGCGGCGGGTTCATCTTCACGTTCGTGTCGTAGCCGCCGCGCTCGTTCAGCGCCTCGTCGGTCAGGACGAAATGATGCGGTGTCACTTCCGCCGTGACGGGCACGCCGCGGTCCTTGCCGTCGCGCAGCGCGCGCAGCGACTGGCGCGCGCTCATGTGCGCGATGTGCACGCGGCCGCCGATGAGCTCGGCCAGCGAGATGTCCCGCTCCACCATCACCGACTCGGCGACGCCGGGAATCCCCTTCAGCCCGAGCAGGCCCGCGACCGCGCCCTCGTGCGCGACGCCGTCGCCCTTGAGCGAAGGATCTTCACAGTGGTCGATGACCGGAATGCCGACCATCGTCGCGTATTCGAGCGCCCGGCGCATGAGCAGCGCCGTGGCCACAGGCCGGCCGTCGTCGGTGATCGCGACGCATCCGGCCGCGCGCAGGTCGGCGATCTCGGTCAACTGCTCGCCCTTCGATCCCACCGAGACGGCGCCGATCGGATACACCCGCGCGCGCCCGGCTTCCGCGGCGCGCTTCAGGATGAACTCGGTCACCGACGCGTGGTCGTTGATCGGGTCGGTGTTCGGCATGCACGCGACCGCCGTAAAGCCGCCCGCGACCGCCGACGCCGTGCCCGTCGCGATCGTCTCCTTGTGCTCCTGTCCGGGCTCGCGCAAGTGCACGTGAATGTCGATCAGTCCCGGCGTGACGACACACGAGGACGGCAATTCGACGACGCGCGCGTCGCCGGCCGGGATGTCACGACCGACCTGCGAAATCCGGCCGCTCTCGATCAGCAGATCGAACCGGCCGTTGCGGCTCGCGGCCGGGTCGACGAGATGGACGTTCTTGAGTAAAAAACGCATGATTGATTCGCGTTAAGTTAGACGTAAGAAGCCAGAAGTAAGAAGTTGCTGGGCGCTTGATTCACGAACCGCGGCAAGCGGGACCAGCGTACGGTGACTTCTCACTTCTGGCTTCGCACTTCTGACTTGTCAACGATCGCCCTCCTCTCCTCCCGCCAACAGGTACAGCACGGCCATCCGCACGGCGACGCCGTTGGCGACCTGATCGAGGATCACGGACCACGGGCCGTCGGCGACTTCCGAGTCGATCTCGACGCCGCGGTTCATCGGACCCGGGTGCATCACGATCGCGTCCGGCGCGGCGCGCTCGAGCCTGGCAGGTGTCAGGCCGAAGAGCGTGAAGTACTCGCGGACGGACGGCAGGAACAGGCCGTGCATCCGCTCGTGCTGCACCCGCAGCATCATCACGACGTCGGCGCCGTCGACCGCCTCGTCGATCGAGGTGGTCACCCGCACGCCGAGTCGGTCCAGGCCGACCGGCACGAGCGTGGCCGGTCCGCAGGCGCGGACTTCGGCGCCCATCCGCGTCAGCAGGAGCGCGTTCGAGCGCAGGACCCGGCTGTGCGCGAGGTCGCCGACGATCGCGACGCGGAGCCCGGCCAGGCGGCCCTTCCGTTCGACCATCGTGAAGGCATCGAGCAGCGCCTGGGTCGGATGTTCGTGCATGCCGTCGCCCGCGTTGATGATGCTGGCCTTACAGATCCGCGCCAATTGATGCGGCGCGCCGGAAGCGCCGTGCCGCATCACGATCATGTCGGGCGACATTGCTTCGAGCGTGCGCGCGGTGTCGGCGAGCGTCTCGCCCTTGGCGACGCTGGAGCCGGCGGTCGTCATGCCGAGCGTGTCGGCGCTCAGCCGCTTTTCGGCCAGCTCGAATGACATGCGCGTGCGCGTGCTCGGTTCGAAGAACAGATTGATGATCGTGCGGCCGCGCAGCGTTGGCACTTTCTTGATCGGCCGGGCGCCGACTTCCTTCATCGCAAGCGCCGTCTCGAGGATGAGATCGATCTCGGCCGGATCGAGCTCGGCGATCCCCAGCAGGTGGCGGCTCTTCAGCGTCGTGACGGTGCTCATCCCTCCACCTCCACCTCGTCACGCCCGTCGATCTCCGTGAGGTGCACCTGCACGCTTTGTTGACGCGACGTCGGGATGTTGCGGCCGACATAGTCGGCGCGGATTGGCAGTTCGCGGTGACCCCGATCCACGAGGGCCACGAGCTGAATCGCGCTCGGGCGGCCGAAGTCGATGAGCGCGTCGAGCGCGGCGCGCGTCGTCCGGCCCGTGTAGAGCACGTCGTCGACGAGCAGGATCAGGCGGTCGTCGATGGAGAACGGGATCTCGGTGCGGCGGATGACCGGTTGCGGCCCGACGGCGTGACGCATCAAGTCGTCGCGGTACAGCGTGATGTCGAGTGCACCGGTCGGCACCTCGGCGCGGGCAAACTCGCGCAGGTGCGCGGCCAGCCGGTGTGCGAGCGGCACGCCGCGGGCGCGAATCCCGACGAGCGCGACGTGCTCGAGCGTCCGGTTGCGCTCGATGATCTCGTGCGCGATGCGCGCGAGGCTGCGCGCGACACGGTCCGCGTCCATTACGACGGCCACGCGGACCTCGATTGTGCGGAAAATGGCAGACAGGCAGGAACGGACATCGAAACCTCTTCGCGGCCTCTCAGGACCACGTTAAAGAGCGAACGTCAGGATATCACGGTGCGCCGGCGGCTCCTACCCCGAGCTGCCCTGCGTACTCACACCGCGGCTCACACCCCGAGCCGCGCTACGTACGTGGCTACGGCAGTCGCGGGCCGCCTTCGTGGGTGGCGGTGTAACTGACGGGGCGCTCGCGCGTGAAGCTGCCTCGGAACAGATCCGTGCGCGCGAAGCCGTCCATGTCGCGTCCAACCGGCACGCCCATGTAGTACAGCACCGTCGGAGCGAGGTCCACAATCGAGCCGCGCCGGTGCTCGCCCGGATCGACGTTGCTGCCGTAGGCCAGGAGAAACCCGTCGGGTGCCGGCTCGTGCGTTCCGAATTGGTCCTCGTCGCCGGTCAGCCGTTCGAGCGAGCGCTTGACGAATCCGTTGGGTTCCATGCCGAAGCCGGAGATGACGAGCAACAGGTCGCCAGGCCCGAGCAAGCCGATGGTCCGGCCGATCTCGGCGTCCACCACGCCGTAGTAGCGATCCAGGACGGACCGGTGGGGATCGATGCGCTGCACGTTGCCGAACCGCTCCGGCTGCGCGTCACGCAAGTAGGTGTGGCTGAAGTGATCGACGCCCTCGTAGCGCACCGCCGTCAGCCGCGGGACGAAGTGGCCCTCGAGCTCGGCGGCCGCCTCGGCGTAGGCGCGGTCCCAGCGCGCCCACCGGATTCCGGTGGGCACCGGCTCGCTCGCCGAGAGCGGCGGGAGGACGTCCTGCCACGGCCGCTCCTGCCAGGCATCGAAGGCTTCGCGCGCGATCTCGATCGCCGTCGTCGGATCGCCCGCCTGCGGATCGGCCAGCCGCAAGGGCGCGCTGGCGGCCTCGTCGAAGTAGTCGCTGATGACGAACCCGCGCCGGGCCTCGGCCGGCCGGGTGAGCGGCCAGTTGACGATGCCGGACGCGACGCCGTAGTCGACGAGCACATCCCACATGGGCCGGGCATGCAGTGCGGCCGGTGTCAGCGGCTGCGATTTCACGAATCCCTGGAAGATCAGGGCATAGGCGAAGCAGTAGTCCGGCAGCAGATTGACGATCTCGCCCTCGTCATCCTTGACGCGGTAGAGGGCGTCGGATCTGATGCCGTTCTTCGGCGGGTACTTGCCCGTGGCCGCCGCGGCCCAGACCGGCTCGGCCTGCGTCGGTTTGAGCGTCGCCAAATCGATGACGGCGCCACGGTCGATGAGCTTGCCGAAGTTCGGCAACTGCCCGGCCGCCACACGTTCGCGAATGAAGCCGAGCGCCGCGCCGTCGATGAGGACGAGGCGCACGTGCGGTGGTGTGCCGATCGGGTGCGCCTGACTGCGGCGTCTGGCGGCCGGGACCGGCAGTTCGCCCGGGCCGCGCACCCAGAGCGGCACGATGACCGACAAGACCATCGAGGCGATGAGGACGCCCGCGGCGGTGCGGCTGCCGCGGCGTCCGAAGGAATAGCGCAGCAGCGCGACGGCCACCAGCACGGCGGCAAACACCGTCGTCGCCACCGCGCCCTGACGCATCCGCTCGGCGGCGGCCTCGGTCAGCACCGCGCGGAAGCCTCTCAGGTTTGCCCAGGTGACCCACGCCGCGCTCGCCGCGCCCACGGCGCCGAGCCAGGCGAGCAGCCGCACGCTGAACCACGCCGGCGACAGCGGCCGCGACGCCAGGGCTTCGCGGCTGAGGATCAGGAAATAGAGGGCGACACTGAGGTACGGACCGTAGAAGGCGAGCAGCGCGCTAAACCACCGCGCGGCCGTCATCGACACGACCGGCACGTGCGGGTTCAACTGCAGCACGAGGACCACGAGATAGATCGCGACGAGCACGCCGCCGGCCATCGCGTTGGTCAGCATGCGGAGGTAGCGCACGGGGGAACCTTATCAAGGCAGAAGGCAAAATTTAGAACTCAAAAGGAAAAAGGGCGGTGGGCACTGACGTGGGCCACTTCAGTATTGGGTTCCAGGTTTGCCTTTTGAGTTTTGCCTTGAGTTTTCCGTTTTGACTTTTGAGTTTTGCCTTTTGCCTTGATAGTGTCTCTTCTTAGATGCTCATCGACGTCGACGCCGAGGTGATGTCGAACACCAGGCTGTCTTCCGACTACAACGTCGTCCGACTCAACGCCCCTGACATCGCCGAGGCGGCGCAGCCCGGCCAGTTCGTGATGGTCAAACCGCAGCGCGGGCAGGATCCGCTGTTGCGGCGGCCGTTCTCGATCTTCGAGATTCTGCGCGGCGACGGAGGCCGGCCCGTTGGCGTCAGCCTGCTCAACAAGCGCGTCGGATCGGGGACGTCGCTGCTCTACTCGGCGGATGCCGGGGATCGTATCGGATGCCTCGGCCCGCTCGGCCGGCCGTTCGAACCCGTCGATCCACCGCAAATGGCGTGGATGGTCGCGGGCGGCGTCGGGCTCGCGCCGTTCGCCACGCTCGCTGAAGCGCTCGCGCACCGTCGGACGCCGATGACGCTCTTCTACGGCGCCCGCTCCGGCGCCGAGCTGTACTACGTTGATTTTTTCCAGGATCTCGGCGCGCGGCTCGTGCTCGCCACCGAGGACGGCAGCACCGGCTATCGCGGACGCGTCACCGGGCCGCTCGAGACGGCGTTGGCCGACCCGGCGCTCGCCCGAGGCGCGCTGACGATTTATGCCTGCGGCCCGACCCCGATGATGGAGGTCGTCGCACGCATCGGCGCGCAGGCGAGCCGTCCCGTCTACGTGTCGCTCGAGCCGGCGATGGGCTGCGGGATGGGCGGCTGTTACAGCTGCGTCGTGCCCGTGCGCCGTGGCGCCGGCACGCACTTCGTCCGGTCCTGCCTGGAGGGCCCGGTCTTCGACGCCAGCCTGGTGGTGTGGAACGGGCTGAAGTCCGTACACTGAGCTGGACATGACTGACCTTTCCGTTCGCCTGGGATCGCTCCATCTCCGCAATCCGATCGTTGCGGCCTCGGGCTGCTTCGGCTACGGCGTCGAATACGCCAGCGCCGTGGATCTCTCGTCGCTCGGGGGCGTCGCGGTCAAGGGTCTCTTTCTCGCCGAGCGCGAAGGGCATCCGCCGCCGCGCATCGTCGAGACGCCGGCGGGCATGCTGAACGCGATCGGGCTCCAGGGCATCGGCGTCCACCGCTTTGTCGGCGAGAAGCTGCCCGAACTGCGCCGCCTCGGCGCCACGGTCGTCGTCAACATCTGCGGATCGACGCTCGACGAGTACTGCGAGGTCGCCCGAGTGCTGTCGGACGCGGAGGGCGTGGCCGCGATCGAGCTCAACATCTCCTGTCCCAACATCAAGGCGGGCGGAATTCAATTCGGATGCAGCCTCACCGGCACGTACGACGTCGTCAGCGCGGTCCGGAAGGTGACGCGCCTGCCGCTGATTCCAAAACTCACGCCGAACGTCACTGACGTCGCGTCGTTCGCGCGCGCGTCGGAAGAAGCCGGCGCGGACGCGATCTCACTGGTGAACACGTTCCTGGCGATGGCCATCGACGTCGAAACGCGGCGTCCGAAGCTGTCGAACGTGCTCGGCGGGCTGAGCGGTCCGGCCATCCGGCCGATTGCGATTCGCATGGTCTGGGAATGCCACCAGGCGGTCAAACTGCCGATCATCGGCATGGGCGGCATCGCGACCGCCGAGGATGTGCTCGAGTTTCTGATCGCGGGCGCGTCGGCCGTGCAGGTCGGGACGATGAACTTCGTCGATCCGTTCATCTGGACCAAGCTCCTCGACGGGCTGGAGAGCTACATGCGCCGCCACAAGATCGCGCGCGTCGCGGATCTGGTCGGCACGATGGTGGTGCCCGGGCGGGAACACGCGTGGACCGAGTCCTAGTCGCCCTGGACGTCGGCACCGCGGCCGAGGCCGTCGCGCTCGCCGACACGCTCCGCGGCGCGGTCGGCGGCTTCAAGATCGGCAGTCAGCTGTTCACCGCCGCCGGACCGGAGATCGTCCGGACCCTGGTGGCGCGCGGCGATCGTGTGTTCCTCGATCTCAAGTTTCACGACATCCCGAACACGGTCGCGGGCGCCGTCGCCTCGGCCGCGGCGCTCGGCGTCTGGATGGTGAACGTGCACGCGGGCGGCGGGCCGGCCATGCTGGCGGCGGCCCGCAAGGCGGCAGACGAGGCGGCCGGCCCCGGCCGCGCGCGCCCGCTCGTGATCGCGGTGACGGTGCTCACCAGTATGAACGCCGAGATGCTCACGGCTGTGGGCGTGCCGTCGCCGCCGCTCGATCAGGTCGTGCGGCTGGCGGTGCTGGCCAGGGCGGCCGGGCTCGACGGCGTGGTCGCCTCACCGCAGGAGACGGCCGCGCTCCGCCACGCGTGCGGACCGGAGTTCGTGATCGTGACGCCGGGGATTCGGGGAGGAAGCGCCGTCAGCCAGGCCGACGATCAGCAGCGCACGATGACGCCCGCGGGAGCCATCGCGGCCGGAACGTCGTATCTGGTGATTGGCCGGCCGATCACGGCCGCAGCGAACCCTCGGGCTGCCGCGGCCGCGATCGCCGGCGAACTGGCGTCCGTGCCCTCGTAACGGATCAGACGCGCGGCGCGCCGCGCCCGCGCACCGATTACTTCGCCGTAATGATGAAGTGCCCGCGCCGGTTGCGCGCGAAGCACTCTTCGCTCTCCTCACGGCAGAGCGGCTGTTCCTCGCCTTTGCTGACGATGCTGAGCCGTGAGACATCGACACCCAGGCTCACCAGGTAGTCGCGCACCGCGGCGCCGCGCCGCTCGCCCAGGGCCAGGTTGTACTCATTCGTTCCGCGGGAATCGGCGTGGCCCTCGATGGTCACGCGCGTGGTCCCCCACTTCCGAATCCAGTCGGCGTTCTTCTGCAAGCTGGTCCGGGCGCGATCGGTGAGCTCCGCCTTGTCGTAGTCGAACAGCACGTCTTCGAGAACGCCCTTCGCGTTGAGCTCGTCAAGGGTCATCTTCGCGAAGATTTCTTCCTCAGTCGGCGCGCGCGGCGCCGGCGTGGGCGCCGGCGGCGGGGCCGGTGTCGGGGCGGACGGCGGCGCCGGCGGCGGCGTATTCACCACCGGTGGCGGTGGAGGCGGCGGCACCGGCGTCGCCGGCGGCTGCTTCTTGCCGCACCCGGTGACGAACGTCACGAGTCCGACGGCAGCGATGAGGGTGAACACTCGAAAGCGGCGTCTTGGCATCACACGCTCCTGCACAAGCAGCCAAAGATCGGCGGCGGGGAGTTAATTTCCAGCGAACTTAACAGGCACTGGTGTACCTGTCAACGGAATCACGCACTCTTGTCGCGCTCGTTCGTCGATTCGTCGGGCGCGCGTCGGTCACTGCCGGCGACTCAAGGTACACGACTCTCCGCAAACGTACAAGAGCATCAGTTCGAAAAGAAGAATCGGCAGATCTCGAGATTTCTCCTGTCGTTCACTTCCGGCTTCCCGCTCGCGACCCGATTCAGTAACAATCCGGCCCGTGGATCGGATGCTCGACGCGACGGCGCGGGCCGAAGAGGCGCACTTCTGGTTTCGCGGGCTCCGGCGCAACGCTCGGCGATGGCTCGAAACGGCACTGGCGGGCCGGACGCCGCGGCTCGTCATCGACTGCGGGACCGGGACCGGACGCAATCTGGACTGGCTGCGGCAGTTGGGACCGGCGGTGGGCGTCGAGCTGTCCGGGACGGGACTGTCGTTTGCCCGCGCCGCCGGCCGTCCCGTCGTCCAGGCCTCGGTCGCGCGGCTGCCGTTTCGCGACGGAAGCGCCGACGTCGCCACGTCGTTCGACGTGCTTTATTGTCTCGATGACGCGACCGAGGCGCTGGCGCTTCGGGAGATGTGGCGCGTGCTGCGTCCGGGCGGCGTCGTCCTCGTGAACGTCGCCGCGCTCGACGTCCTGCGCGGCGCGCATTCGACGCTGACGATGGAAGTGCGGCGCTATTCGCCGGCACGGCTTCGCGGCGCGCTCGAGCGGGCCGGGTTCGCGATCGAGCGGATCACGTTCACGAACGCGCCGACGTTTCCAGTCACGCTGGCCCTGCGATCGTTCGAACGGCTCAGCGGTCGCGCGGCGCAGGCGTCCGATGCCGACCTCCGCGTTCCGGCAGCGCCGATCAACGCGATCTTCAGCGCCGCGCTCGCCGCCGAAAGCGCACTTCTGCGCTACGTCAACATGCCGATCGGATCATCGCTGCTGGCAGTGGCGAGGAAGCGCTGACGGCAGGAGAGGCCGGCGTCAGCCGGCCTGGCAAGGGCGGGCTCAAGCCCGCCCTCCTCTGCAGCCTGCGCCTAGCGCACGTCCACCCTGAAGAGACGTAGCCCGAGCCGGCGACGATCCGCCGTGGCGCGCCGGTCGCCCGGAACGAACGTCAGATCGGTCTCGATGGTCACCCGCCCGCCGGCCGCGTCGAGCGCGTCGGCGGGCAGGCCGATTTGCTGCGTGTAGGCCGTGGATGGGCTGAAGCGGGCCAGCTCCCGGTCGCCGGCCTTGACGACGATCGTCGGAGCCCGGTCGAACTCGCGGAGCGGCGACTCGCCTTCGAGCCGCAACTGCAGCGTCTGCTGGTCGCCGCGATGGATCAGGATCGTGCTCCGCGCCGTCGTCCAACGCCACAACTCTCCTGTCCGCGGGTTGCCCTCGAGCTCGTTCCAGTCGTCGAGAAACGCATACGTGAACGCCGCAGCAGGGGCGGCGTCGAACTGCTCGAGGCCCACCATGGGCGCCGGCCGCCCGCTCTCGGTCGATCGCACGGTCAACGTGAGTGCCGCGTACGGCCCGCTGCCCTCGGGAACGCCGGCAGGCAGATCGATCCAGCTCACGAGCCACGGCGAGGCCGGCGAGATTGGCCACTCGGCCAGCGTCCGCCCGTCGAGGGCGACTGTCAGCAGCGCCGGAGCGCCGCCCGGTTGGAGATAACGCGCCCCGATCAGCATCTGGAGCGGCGCGCGATCCCTCGAGAGAAATCCCTCCGCCGGCCGCTGGTGCGGACCGTTGCCGTCCTTCGATGCCATCCCGGCAATCTCCGGCGTCAACGACCAGCCGGTGCCGAGCATCCAGCGCGGCCGATCGAGCACCCACCAGTTCAGGCCGTCGATCCGCACGCCGCCCATGAGTTGACGGACACGAGGATCGAGCGCGTAGCGCTCGCGCAACGCGGTGGATCGCCAGTCGAACAAACGAACGTCGTTGCGCGACAAATCGCCGAGGAGCCACACCGGCGCGGTGCCACCGCCGTTCCAGTAGCGCACGAGGTCCAACCACTCACGGTCGCCGGGGAACGGCTGCGGACCGAGATCCCAGTACGGCCGATACCAGTCCATCGTCCGCCTGACGACGTGCCACACCTGGTGGTGGGTTCGAATCAGCGGCGCTGGCGCGGCCGCGGACAGTTGCAGACGCGACTGCTGCATCTCTCGAAACACCGCGAATTCGGGTGACGGGTTGAGCGCGTACGCGTCGATACGGGGCTGGACGATGACGAGGCTCGCGATCGCGAGTGCGACGCCGCCGGCCAGCGCCGCCCGCACGCCGAGGGCCGAGAGACCGGCCACGGCCAGCCCGGCGACCGGGATCACGGCCGGGAGCGAGTACCGGATGAAGACGGTCTCCTGAAAGAAGAAGTGGAACAACAGATACGGGACGAAGGCCACGACGAGCGCTGTCAGCGCCGGCCGGTGCCGTCGGATCAGCACCCAGACACCGACGGCGGCCAGGACCAGCGCGACGTGCGCCAGCGTCGGCACGTGCCACGGATCGATGAACGTCCGCCGCGCCGTCAGTTGCAGCAACCGCGCCGAGGGCACGGTGGCGAGCATGGTGACGTTTGCGAAGTCCTGCTGACCCTGGCCACCGAGAGCCCGGACGTACCCGGCGAACCCGCCGCTGTCCCAGACGAGCGGGATCGCCCAGAGCAGTGCGCCCACCGCGGCAACGCCGACGAGTCTCGCCGCTTCGGCGAACCATCGCCGGACGAGGAGCTCCCGCACGGCCCAGAGCAGGAGCGGCGCCGTGAGCAGCAGCGTCTGAGATCGAAGCCCGATGATGAGGCCGGCCGCGAACGCCGCCGAGGACCACTCGGACGGCAGGCCGCGTGTGGCGCCCGCGCGCAGCACGGCCAAGCCGCGGAGGCACCACGTCTGCACGGCGATGGCGGCGACCAGACCAGGGACATCCGACAGGGGCCGGACGCTCGTGAACCAGAACAGCGGCGCGGTGACGGTCACGATCGCGGCCGTGGCCGCCACGGGCGGCGCGAGACCGAGCGCGCGCCAGAACCCGGCCACGACCAGGACCGCCAGCGCGCCGGAAAGGACGCTCCAGAACACGAGACCCGCCGCCGCGCGCCGGTCGCGATCCCAACCGGGCGCGAGCGTCTTCAGCACGGTCGTCGAGATTCTGGCGAGACCGATGTACACCGGATAGCCGGGCGGGTGCGGCTGGTGCTTCGCCACGTCGAACGACTCGACGCCCATGGCGAAGTTAATCGAGTCGATGTCTTCGAGGGTGTGCGGCAGCGATCGGAGGTGCGCGGCGAGAAACAATAGCGCCAGGATCAGGAGCAGCCGGCGCATGCGGGCTCAGACGAGCTTCAAGGTCACGCCTTCGTTCAAGCTGCCGAGCCGATATCCCTTCAGATCGAGCGCGACGTAGCGAAACCCGAGCGCGCGCAGGGCCGTGTCGAGGGCGCGCGCCACGCTGGGATCGAGCGCGCGCGGCATCTCCTCCGGCGCCAGCTCGAGACGGGCCACCTCGCCATGATGGCGAACGCGAACGACGCGGAAGCCGAGCGATCGGACGGCCTCTTCGGCCTGTTCGATCACGTGCAGCTTCTCGGTGGTCACTTCAGAAAAATACGGGATGCGCGACGACAGGCAGGCGGAGGCGGGTTCGTCCCAGCACGGCAAGCCGGCGTCGTACGACAGCGTCCGGATGTCCGCCTTGGTCAGCCCGGCCTCGTCGAGGGGGCTGATCACACCGAACTCGCGGGCCGCCCGGCGGCCGGGACGATAGTCCCCGCGGTCGTCGGCGTTGTTGCCGTCGGCGACGGCGGCAAAGCCGCGCGCGCGCGCCAGCGCCGTCAAATGCGTGTAGAGCTCATGTTTGCAGTGATAACACCGATCTGTACCGTTGGCCCGATACTCGGGGCGCTCCATTTCGGCCGTCTGAATGACCTCGTGCGACAGGTTGAACTCGGCCGCGATCGAGCGGGCCATGGCGCGATGACGCTCCGGATAGCTCGGGCTGTCGGCCGTGACGGCCAGCGCACGGGACCCGAGCACGTCGCAGGCCACCCAGGCGAGGTAGGCCGAGTCGACGCCACCGCTGTAGGCGACGATGACGGACGGCAGCGCACGGAGCCGGTCACGGAGCGCCGCTTCGCGGCGGCGAAGATCCTCGGCCGCGACAGGGCGCTCGGCAGTCGTCGTCACTCTTCCCATTCCTCGTCGTCGTCCGCTTCGTCCTCGTCGAGGTCGTCGACATCGTCGTCCTCGTCCTTCGACTCCTTCGCGTCCTCTTCCTCGTCCTCGTCGTCGTCCTCGTCGTCGTTCTCGAAATCGACCGGGTCGAGATTGGTCACCCGCAGGCGGCTGCCACAGGCGTCACAGTCCCACGGGTCGCCAACCTCCATCTCTTCGAGATCGTCGTCGTCGATCTCGATTTCCGCGTCACACTCAGGGCAGGTCGCCATACACTCTCCTTCAGAATAGGCTTGAATCCGATTATAGCGACTGATCCCCTCATGTCTGTCAAGACGATCCTCGTCGCGCACCGGCTGGCGCCGATCTCCGACCGGTTTGCCGCGGCGCTGGCCGATGCCCGGCACGCGTTCGTCCAGGCCGACGCGGCCGACGCGGCCCTGGCGGCGGTGCAGAACCCCGACACGCCCATCAGCCTCGTGCTCCTGGATCTCGGACTGGCGGAGGACGGGATCGGGCTGGTCCGCGATCTGCGTCGCGCGGCGCGGCAGCCGCTGCCGATCGTGGTGTTTTCCGGATCGATCGCGGCCGCGAGCCAGGTGCCGGAGCTGACGGCGCTGAATGTCGCGGGCTACATCAACGAGCACGCGAGCACGCCGCAGATCCTGCCCGCCCTCGCGCCGCATCTCTTTCCGGACAACTTCAACCGGCGCTCGAGCCAGCGGGTCCCGGTCGGCGTGCCGATCTCCTACCGCGTCGGCCGCACGATCGCCGGCGCGATCACGCTCGACATCAGCCGCGGCGGCCTGGCCATCCGCACCATGAACCCGCTCCCGCTCGGCACCGCGATTCAGGTCACGCTGCGGCTGCCGGGCACCGCCGCCGAGATCGAAGCGACCGGCCGCGTCGCCTGGAGCGACCGGAAAACGGGCATGGGCGTGCAGTTCGATCAGGTCTCGACCACGGACCAGCGCGTGCTGGAAGCGTTTGTCGACCACAGACCTTAGATATTCATGATTTGGGATTCATGATTCGCGATTCAGATCGCCAATGGGTAATGGCGATCGTGGTCGGTCGTTTCAGGTGTACTTGAGCAGCCTGAGGCTGTTGGCCGTGACGAGGAGTGACGCGCCGGTATCGGCGACGACGGCCATCCACATCGTCGCCACGCCGGCGGCGGCGAGCACGACGAAGGCCAGTTTGAGCGAGAGCGCGATGCCGACGTTCTGGCGGATGTTGCCGCGCGTCGTGCGGGCCAGGCGGAGCGCGAACGGCAGCTTGCTCAGATCGTCGGACATGAGGACGACGTCGGCGGTCTCGAGCGCGATGTCGCTGCCGGCGACCCCCATGGCGATCCCGACGTCGGCGGCGGCCAGCGCCGGCGCGTCGTTGATTCCGTCTCCGACCATGGCCACCGGGCCGTGCCGCTCTCGCAGCCGCGCGAGGACGGCGACTTTCTCGCCCGGCATGAGCTCGGCGTGGGCTTCGTCCAGGGTCGCGTGATTGAGCGCGGCGCGCGCGTTGGCGCGGACGTCGCCGGTGAGCAGCACGACGCGATCGATCCCGTAGCCGCGCAAGCCGGCCACGGCCTGGCGGCTCTCGCTCCGCAACTCGTCGGCGAGGCCGATCACGCCGAGCGGCGCGCCGTCGTGCCCGACGAGCACGGGCGTGGCGCCCCGGCGTTCGACGTCCTCGACACACGCGTGCAGCGCCGGAGTACACAACCGGCGATCCTCGAACAGCCGATGGCTGCCGACGATCGCGGGCGCCGCGGCGACGGTCGCTTCGGCGCCGAGTCCCGGCAGGGCGCGGTAGCCCGCGCCCGGATCGATCACCAGTCCCGCGGTGCGAGCGCGATCCACGATCGCGCGCCCGATCGGATGCTCGGAACGCGCTTCGAGCGAGGCCGCCACCGCGAGCACGCCATCGGACGTCGTCCCGTCAACGGCCACGACGTCTGTGACCGTCACCTCACCGCGCGTCAGCGTGCCCGTCTTGTCGAACGCGATGGCGCGGATCGATGCCAGCCGCTCGAGGTGGGCGCCGCCCTTGATGAGGACGCCGGCGCGGGCCGCGGCGGTCAGCGCCGAGACGATCGACACCGGCGTCGAGATCACGAGCGCGCACGGACACGCGACCACGAGCAGCGCGAGCGCGCGATAGCCCCAGATGCCAAAGAGACTCGTAAAGCCGGAGAGGCCCCCGATCGCGAGCGGCGGCACGATCGCCACCGCCACCGCGAGGATGACCACGGCGGGCGTGTACCGGCGCGCGAAGCGGTCCACGAAGGTCTGGACGGGCGCGCGGCGGCTCTGCGCGTGTTCGACCAGATGAATGATCCGCGCGAGGGTGCTGTCCGACGCGGGACGCCGCGCCTCGATTTCGAGGGCGCCATTGCCGTTGATCGTTCCGGCGAACACGAGATCGCCCGGCGACTTCTCCGCCGGCCAGGACTCCCCGGTCACCGGCGCCTGATTGATCGCCGAATCGCCGGAGAGGACGACGCCGTCCACCGGCAGCCGGTCGCCGGGACGCACGACGACCACATCGCCGATCCGCACCTCCCCGACCGGGATCTGGAGATCCGCGCCGTCGCGCCGCACCGTGGCGACGCTCGGCGCGATCGTCATCAGCGATCGGATCGCGTGGCGAGCACGCTCCATGCTGCGGACTTCGAGCCACTGCGCCAGGCCGAACAACCACACGACGGTCGCGGCCTCGAGCCAATCGCCGAGCGCCGCCGCGCCGGCGACCGCAATCACCATCAACAGATTGATGTCGAGCGCTCGCACCTTGAGCGAAGTCCACGCCCGCCGGAGCGGTCCAGGGATCGAAAGCGCGATGGCGACGGCGTATGCCGCGATCGCCGCGGTCGCGTGGCCGAGCCAGCCGGCGACGGCACCCGCGGTAATCGCGGCTCCGGCCGCCGCCACGAGCCACGGCAGCCGCGACCTGGCGCCCGCGGCGCCGCGAGTCCCGGCCGAAACGTCGTGCGCGTGCGTCTCGCAGGTACCGCAGCAGGCGTCGTTCACTGATGCGCCTCCTCGACATGCTTGCGGGTGTCGTGCACCAGGCCGACAACGTGATGGTCATCGAGAGAGTAGTACGCGAGACGACCTGCGCGCCGGACGCGCACGAGCCGGGCCGCGCGCAGCAGGCGCAACTGATGCGAGACGGCCGATTCGGTGAGGCCGACGAGCTGCGCCAGGTCGCAGACGCAGCGCTCCCCGTGGGTCAACGCGTCAACGAGCCGGACGCGCGTCGGATCCCCGAGGAGCTTGAAGACCTCGGCGACGGCCTCGACGGTCCGGATGCCTAGTAACTTGGCCTGAACGCTGTTGAGGGTCCCCAGCTCCGCCTCATGGCGCTCGTCGCACGTCAAATCTCGATCGGAGTCGGTCTTCGCCGAGGAATTTGCCACTGCCATAACATATGAATATATGAACATCTGCTCATATGTCAAGGGATCAAAGTCGAGGACACCCGGACTCCTTAAGCAGAATCAACCCACCCGCTGGCGTTTTTTGCTAGGATTTCGGGTTCGTGTTCGGAGGCGTCCTCCGGGAGTGACGGGGTCCAGTCAATGATTGAAGTGCAACACCTGACCAAGCGGTACGGGCCGGTGACCGCGGTCGACGATGTGAGCTTCCGTGTCGAGAAGGGCGAGATCCTCGGATTTCTCGGTCCGAACGGCGCCGGCAAGACCACGACGATGCGGGTGATCACCGGCTACATGCCCGCGACCGAAGGCAAAGCCGTGGTCGCCGGCTACGACGTGTTCACGCACCCGCTCGAAGCCAAGGCGCGCACGGGGTATCTGCCCGAGACCCCGCCGCTCTATTCCGATATGACCGTTCGCGAGTACCTGACGTTCGTTTCGCGCATCAAGCTCGGCAAGACGACGAAAGCCGAGCGCGCGATGCGGGTGGATCACGCCATGAAGCGGACCCACGTCGACGACATGGCCAACCGGCATTGCGGGAAACTGTCGAAAGGGTACCGCCAGCGCGTCGGCCTGGCACAAGCCATCCTTCACGATCCCGAGGTGCTGGTCCTGGACGAGCCGACGGCCGGCCTCGACCCGAAGCAGATCATCGAAACGCGCGATTTGATTCGGGGCCTCGCCGGCGATCACACGATCGTGCTCAGCACGCACATCCTGCCGGAGGTCGCGCAGACCTGCCAGCGCGTCGTCATCATCAATCGCGGCAGGGTCGTCGCGATCGACACGCCGGACAACCTGACGCACCAGTTGAAGGGCGCCGCGACGCTCTACGTGCAGATCGACGGCCGCACGGACGCATCGGCGGCGCTCTCGGCCATTCCGGGGGTCAGCAAGGTCACGGTCGCCGATCAGCACGAGCAGTTCACGGGCTACGAAGTCGAGTCGGAATCGACGCACGACGTGCGCCGCGACGTCGCCCGCACGATCGTCGATCAAGGGTGGGGGCTCCTCGAGCTTCGCCCGACCCGGATGAGCCTCGAGCAGATCTTCCTCGAGCTGACCACCGAGGATCCGGAAGAGAACGCGCAGCAGGCACAGGCAGGAGGCAACGCGGCATGAGCCGGACGGTTCGGAACATCATGGCCGTCGCAGGCAAAGAGCTGCGCGGCTATTTCTCGTCGCCGGTCGCGTGGGTGATGATGGGGCTCTTCGCCTTCATCTTCGGCTACTTCTTCTCGGTGTACCTCAGCCTGTTCATCAGACAGAGCCAGGGCGGCCAGTTCGGCCCGCAGCCGGTGAACGTGAACATGTCGCTCATCCGTCCGCTGCTCTCGAATGCCAGCGTGCTCATCCTGTTTCTGCTGCCGATGGTCACGATGCGGATGTACGCGGAGGAGAAACGGTCGGGCACGATCGAACTGCTGCTGACGTCGCCGCTCACCGACGTCGAGATCATTCTCGGCAAGTTCGTCGGGGCGCTGGGCCTCTACGCGGCGATGCTCGCGGTGACCCTGCCGTACATCGCGGTGCTGTTCTGGTTCGGCAACCCGGAGTGGACGCCGCTCATCGCCGGGTACCTCGGCCTCTTCCTGCTCGGCGCCTGCTTCATCGCCATGGGGCTCTTCATCTCGAGTACGACGAAGAACCAGATGGTCGCCGGCGCCGCGACGTTCATCGTGTTCCTCTTCTTCTGGATCATCAACTGGTTCAGTGACAGCGCCGGGCCCACGTTCGGTCCGCTGCTGTCGTATCTGTCGATCACGGAGCACTTCGACGACTTCGGCAAAGGGGTCATCGACACCAAGCACGTGATCTTCTATCTCTCCTTCGTGGCGTTCGGGCTCTTCCTGAGCCTGAAGTCCGTGGACAGCGAACGGTGGAGGGGCTAGCCGTGAAGCGTGCTTTCGGAATCCTCGGCTGGGTCGGCGTCGTCCTCGTGCTGGCGGCACTGGCCTTCAAGCTGCGCAACCCGACGCTGAACGTCCACCCGAAGCTGGCGCTGGCCGGGCTGATCGTCACGCTGATCTACGCGCTCAGCCAGTGGCGCGACATCGGCCGGTCGTTCTCGGATCGGAACGTCAAGTACGGATCGTTCGCGCTCGGCAGCGTGCTGGCGTTCGTCGCCATCCTCGTGGCCATCAACTGGATCGGGAACCGGCAGAACAAGCGCTGGGATCTCACCGCCGCGGGCCAGTTCTCGATGTCCGATCAGACGCGGAAGATCGTGTCGGAGCTCAAGGGACCGGTCACGGTGCGCGTCTTCTACGGCGGCATGGAAGGCTCCAACCGCTATCGCGATCTGCTCGGCGAGTACCAGTACCTCTCGAAGCAGATCTCGGCTGAGTTCATCGAAGCCGACAACGACCCGGTCGCGGCACAGAAGTACGAGATCACGGCGGTGCCGACCGTCCTGATCGAAGCGAACGGCCGGACCGAACGCACCAATCAGGCCGACGAGCAGGGGATCACCAACACCCTGAAGAAGGCGCTCGAGGGCAAGGCCAAGAAGGTCTACTTCACGCGCGGCCACGGAGAAAAGGACACCGGCACGCAGGACGGGCGCGGCTACAGCGGGATCGCGCAGGCGCTGCAGACCGACAATTTCGAACTCGCGCCGCTCGCCCTGGCGCAGGAATCGAAAGTCCCCGACGATGCGAGCGTCGTCGTGATCGCGGGCCCGAAGAGCGACTTCCTGCCGCAGGAGATCACCGCGATCCGCGCCTACCTGGCGCGCGGCGGCAAACTCATGCTGATGCTCGATCCGCCGGACCCCGACAGCATCGGCACGTCGCTCACGAGCCTCGTTGACCTCGCGCGCAGCTGGGGCGCCGACGTCGGCAACACCATCGTCATCGACGAGCAGTCCGCCAACAACATGGCGATACCGGTCGTCGTCAACTACCCGCGCCACCCGGTGACCGATCGATTCAATGGCGTCATGACGGCGTACCCGCTGACGCGCTCGGTCGCGCCGATCGAAGGCGGCACCGACGGCAAGTCCGCGCAGAAGCTCCTCGAGACCAGCCCGCGCAGCTGGGCCGAGTCCGATCTGAAGGGGCTCTTCGAGACCAAGAAGCCGACACCCAACCTCGACAAGGGGGACAAGGCCGGCCCCGTCACGATCGCGACGGCGACCTCGGCGCCCGCCACCGACGTCCCGGCGCCGCCCGCGCCGCCCGCGGGTTCGCCGCCGGCGG